>Ga0325404_1001272_pt1 | contig 26742 bp, 16 predicted proteins | sample PopdelMetagenome_18_FD_205664 | JGI IMG/M metagenome (GOLD analysis project Ga0325404, IMG submission 205664) | Populus deltoides microbial communities from Bellville, Georgia, United States - Xylem-Control-R1 | ecosystem: Host-associated > Plants > Phyllosphere > Stem > Wood/Secondary xylem...
ACCTAATGGGGTTGCTAAACCTTAACACAAATTTTCTACCTAACGAAACCCTAAGGATTAATACAATAAAATAGTTTAAGAAATCCCTTGAATGGAATGTTGAAATTGAAAAAATGAAAAAAAAAATCATTTTTTTTTCATTAATTTTAATGTTTCTAAAAAAATATTACATTGAATTAACTCCTTCAAGCTAGCCGATTGAATAAAAAAAGGTTATTATAATTTTGAGCAAGCCGCCATGGTGAAATCGGTAGACATCTTTAACTCCCGCACTTATTGTTCAATCATCACTCTTAATCTTGCAGCAAAGATAGAGGACAGTTGCAACATTCACATCAATATTTAACACTTTTACCCTTATTTCATTGATAATTAATTTATCAACAAAATCACCGACAAAAACACTCTGTTAGTAAATTTTTTATCGGTAATTTTTTGTTCGTCCGTAATTCCGTTGGTAATAAAAAAAATATTATTACCGATGGATTTACTGACAGAACAGAAGTGTCGGTAATAATATTTTTTTTTATTACTAACGGATTTACCAATGGAAATTATTTAAAAACATTTTTAAAAAAATTTATTTTATAAAATAATAAAATAATAAAATAACATAAATCAACACTCTATAATATATACTCAAAATGCTTGGAAAAAAGAATAAGAAAATCAACTCAAACAAATTTGCAACAAATAAATAAAATGAAAAAATAAATTCAACTAAAAAAATTCATATGAAAAAAATGAAGTTGCAATTGCTAAAAATTTAAAAATCCTATAAATAAATCAACTAAAAATTGATCTTATATGAAAAAAAAAATCTCACAACAACATTTATAAAATTATTAAGAACAAATACAATTAAAAATAAAATAAAAAACAAATATAGTGAAAAAAATCATGAAAAAAGAAGAAAAAGGAAAAATCTTACTTTAATGTAGTTGCAAGTGAAGTTAACGAGAGAAAAAAAATTTCGTAAAGCATATTAATTAAAAAAAAACTAAGAGGATAAAAGAAGAAAGAAGAAGAAGACATACCCGAGCTTGGAGGAAAAAAAAATGAGATGAGGAGAGAAAAGAAGAGAAAGAAATAAATATTGATGTTTTTTACATATAGTGAATAATAATAATAATAATAATAATAATAAGAAATGTGTCTGTCTCTTGTGAAATAAGGGGATTCAAGCTTTTTATTGGAGCGCGTTAGCGACGGATTTACCGACGGATAATTGAATATTAATATTTTTTAATTATTCCATCGGTAAATCCATCGGTAATATTTAATTTAAATTTTTAATTTCGTTAAAATTTTTTAGAAACCGCCGACAATTACCAATGATTTTTCAATCCATCAGTGATTTCGTCTGTAATATTTAAATGAAAATTTTAAATTAATTGATTTTTTTAGAAAACCGCCAAATAACACCGACGACTTTTCAATCCGTCGGTGATTTTGTCTGTAAAGAACAACAATTAACAGTGCAATTGGAAAGTGAATAGTTCTGGAGCTCTCTGGAAAATACTGACGGAAAATTCCTTCGGTGATTCCCTTTATAATTAACATGATGAACGATGTTCATAGTTTATCAACGAATTTACTGAAGGAATTTATTCCGTCGGTAATTCCGTTGGTAAAAATAACACGTCATCATTTTTTTTTTGCTTTGTTTTAATTTTGTTTCCCACATTAATTTTCTCGGTATATATCGAGAGAATATTTCCATCGGTTAAATTTCTCAAAAATTTATTAACGAAAGTATTCCCTTGATATTTCTGTTTATAATTATTGATTTTCCGGTAGTGATTGAATTCCTTGATGCCTGGTCTCCCTATGGTCTATCCATAGTAATTCAAGCCACATGCATTATGGGCACTATGACTGGGTTTGCTTCTTTGCCCGTTTTCATCATACTACTCGGCTGCTTGCAACCACAGATAAGAATCACATTAAGTCCTTTTCCTCATGATAGTCGTTTGCGTCGCTCCCCCATGGCACCAAACGGCCAACAACTAGTAGAGTTATAAGTGGGCTGGAGCCTGAGAAATTAGTTAGTATAGTTTGAGAAGAACAGGAACTTGATTCGTTGATAAAAGCAAGCCTAAATCCAGTTCTTATTGCTTTGTCTCTGAAATCTTTAAGTTTAGGTGGAAGACATCTCAAGGACGTGAAAACGAGGTTTGAATGTTATGTAGTAAATATTACATGACACTCGCAAGACGAGTGCTAACCAATTTAGGAAAGGCAAAAGGAAACAGAAGGCAGAATTTTAAGAGAGCAGAAGAAATCCGAGTGAATAATCGTGCATGACTGTTAATTTGATCTTCTAATGTGACTGTTCCATTTATATGAATTAATAATTTGATTCTCTGATGGACCTTTCCAGCGTTATCTCCCATTCAACTAATGATGCTTTTCGCCTTCTCTTGGGTCTTCTGAGTCCTCTTCTACTCTCTCACTTACTAGTTCCTTCTGACCCAAAATCCCCACATTCTTACAGGCTGCTTAATATTGCTTTCATCCATTTAGTACTGGCCTCTCTTCAAAACTTCTCCTTCAGTATTTTCATTCAATGAGTTCTTAATTTCCAAATTGTGTTACTGTCCATTAAAAATATATATCCATGAGAGCTTCAACACACATTAAGATATACAAAGATTTCTTTAATATAGAATGTTGATTACAACAGCTTTAAGCACAAGTTAATAGCTATGCTGCTACTGTAGCACTTTGCAGTTTGTGATTGTGTTTGCAAGATCATTTCAAATTGATGAACTTCTGGGTGTCCTCAGTCAACGTCATAGTGGAACCCTTGGATTCCTAACAAAAAATATATATTATTTATGAAATCTACAAGGTTCACATGATCCGAGAAGCCCATGATCCAAGAGATCCTTTTCAAGTTACTAAATATAGCTCGTATCTGCTGTTAGACATTCTCTTTTAAGAAACACCACATTTCTACAGTTATGACACTCGCATGTGATATGTTCTTGCTTGCTTCTTTTTGTGAAGAACTGAGCAAATGTTTCGGAAAAATAAAAGACAAGGGAAGATAAGGAAGCACCTTTTGGCTCCAGAATTGATTCTTATCGTCGGTCTCAGTTCAAACTTTACAAACTTGTTTTTCTTTTTTATTACAAAGGAAAGGCTCTTGAACTCGAGATCTCCTGGGAAGAAGAGAAGAACCCTACTGTCTGTTGAGATACATGCTCATTGTCTTTACAAACTTGTTTAATTAACCGAGTGAGAGATATCACTTTAAGTGGTGTTTGCTATTCAAGTATTGTGGCTTTTTGGGTGCTATTTAAATTAAATGGCGGTCATCTGGCATTGATTGCCAAAGCAATAAATGGACGATGTAACAAGAAAAAAGATCATTAAGAAGCAAAGGGAAAAATCTGCTGATATCCAACCTTGTACATGCAGCTCTTATAAATTTATATCTGTGCAATATTTGATCTCATTTCACAGGGGGAGGTTTTACTTGAAACGAGGACATTAACATGTACAAGATTAGACTGTGGAGAAACACTTCGGGTGTCAGTTTGCCAAGTTGATATTTTTTTAATATAGGATGCCTGCTCTTCTAAGAAATCAAAGCCAGCCTCTCGAGGCATTTGCTTCCTCTACCACCCTCATACACACCAGTACAATTGTGCCACGTGTACTAAACAGCGACACTGTGTATTAGCCTCCGGGGCTGTTACACGCCACCAAAATCTTCCTTGACGGCACCGGATCCACTAAGCCTGCCTGTCTCATGTGCTTGAGTGCATACACATTTCCAAGACTTCCATTCCCTTAACGGTTGTGCACCTGAAACAAACTTAAGCCTCCATTCTTGCTCTTGGGGTGCACTCAAATTTCCTATACTACTTTCTTAATTGCTTTCAAACTCAACAAGAGAGAGAACCAGTGAAAGGTTAGGCAGTTTTATGAAGCCTATGAAGTTTGAAGCAATCTGGTATGGAGACAGGATGGAAGGAACATGCTGAGATATCACCAAGGTGTCCTCGGTGTGGTTCCTCAAATACTAAATTTTGTTATCACAACAACTACAGTTTAACACAACCGAGATACTTCTGCAAAGGTTGTAGAAGGTATTGGACTGAAGGAGGATCCCTACGAAACGTGCCTGTTGGTGGTGGTTGCAGGAAGAATAGAAGAGGAAAATCAATGAGGCTATCAACAGATGTTCACTCTAAGATTTCAGGTTATGGAGGCTTGTCTAATAACTCTATTAGACATCCATTTAGCCATAAAGAAATTTCCTCCATGGAGTCCTCTAGCTCATCGATGATTCCTGATGGTTCTCATATTGATCTCGCACTTGTTTATGCAAAGTTCTTGAATCCGCAGCAAGATTCCAAGAGTGGTGTTGAAGTGCCTGAATTTAGAAGCGAGTTTGATCCATATCTCGAATTCCCTAACATTCCGAACTCGTATTTGGAATCAAGTGCTCAATTACCGGAAGAAAATGGTCTTGCTGGATCCCTCACCATCTTTGACTTTTCGACAGGAGTTTCTTTGAGTGACAATGATCACTTGATGTACTACTATAGTCTAGACTCAGCCCACAAGCACCAAGATCACCAAGATAGGACTCAACAATGTACAAGTCATGAAACAAGCAGCTTCCACTTGCCACCATTGCCAGGACAAGACACAGTCTCTCAAGAGATACTTTGGTCAAATTCTCACATGACGGATAATCATAGCCTGGAAATGTCTCCACAACAAGTTCTTGGACCTGACACTCAAGATCCTAATCTATTGTTTGGTAACTGGAGTCCCTTTGATATGTCTAGCGATGATACTTTCTCAAGGTCTTGATAAAATGTGTTCATTGCTTTTTTCCTTTGCTTTACATGCATATCACTGTATAGGACCCGAAATAATCTACATATACAAATATGTATATGTTATCCGTGTTTATATTAATGGCACCAGTAACTGGGCTTTGTTTACTCCACTCACGAAGGTAATTATATATTGAAGCTTCAAAAATGTTGCTCCAGTTAGAGATGTATCTTCTTCTTTTCTTCTTCTTCTTCTTCTTCTTCTCCTTGTTCGTCTTCTTGTTCGTCTTTTTTTTTTTGAGATAAATTAAAACCAATTTAGTCATTTTATCAGCACAACTCCTTAGTTTACCTTGATTCTACTCAACTAAACGTATGTTAAATCCAAACTAGTTGAGGTCGACTACATGGGTTTAGTTTCTTCTGTGATCAATTCTTTTTCAAGGTTGAACTGCACGTGCATGTGCATGTGTAAATTGATGCGGTCCTAGCTAATTCTTTATCATTTATATTCAGTTATTATTACAATAAGATCACACTAAAGGAATTGATATTTCGACAGGAAGCCAGTATCAGTTTCAAGTTTCTGATACGTGAAATATTTTAATTTGATTTTAATTATAATTACCGGTTATAGTTTGAAAAATTATACTTTACATCTAGATCTATAAAAACTTTTAAATCTAAAAAATAACTAAATTACCCTTTATATATATATATATATATATATATATATATCAAATTAAAATATCAAACAAATAACATATCAATCTTCTCTCTCTTCATGTGAGGAAAATCTTTCTCTTTGCAAATTTTCAAAACCTTAAATTCATCAAAACCTAACATGTCTCTCTCATCTAACCCTAACCGCAGATCTACCATGATCCAACTTGTATGTTGAGTGAAGTAATGGTTTTCATGGCATTGATAAGCAATTAGGAAGAGGATAATCATAATGATGTAAACTCAATTTGACCCTACATAATCCTATTTGGATTTTATGGTAACATAGAGAAGTTAACTTCCATGTTTTTGAATTCTTGAATTGAAAATATCCGTGGGTTGTTAAGTTTCAATTACTTTGTTATTTAGACTATTATCTTTTACAGATTTTGTGGAGTGGGATTCGACAATCCAGTTGAGTTTCATGGTGATTGTCAATAATTAAGGTAGCTGGAACTTGCAAACATAACGATTAGTGAGTTTTAAACTTTTAGTTGTTTTTGTGTCTATGTTTTTGCTAAAATGTTGGATGCACTAGGCATGAAAGTGTGAGCTATATTGGTTGAATTTCTTAAGATTTCTAAGGTTATGGTTGTACGTATAATTGCAATTATCTTGAGTTAATGTGTTTATGGAATGATAATTTGACTACTAATTATGATAAAAACACTAAGTATAAGAAATTAAATCAAGATTTTATTATGAAAGCAAATGATTTAATTATAGAAATGTGATAAATAAAAAGAAAATCAAAAGAAAAATTTAGTGACCAATTAGAGGTGGTCGAGACTCCTAAAGAATGAATCTTATTATTCCATACCCATGCCTCAGCCTAATTCTAAGCTAATTAGATGTTTCACCCGAGATTCAAGGTCTTGAATTCCAATTTGAATCCAACTAAACCTATGGTATTGACATGGTCAAGGTTGATCATTCCCTTATTAATTGATGTGCTGTCATTTCCTTTTAATTATTCAAACACTAGTGCATAGCTGTGAAGATCCATGTGTCAATATCTTTCCATTTACATAATCTCCACCACTGGATGAGCATTATCCTAATAACCTTATTCTCGAAGTTTCAGTTTATTGTTTGCTGCTAATTATGTTAACTGTTACATCAATTCCCTCTTTGAGATCCTTGACCTCAAAGTTGGGATGAGCTGAATATATCAATTTTTAATCTACCTACATCGTATCCTCATCGGTTTGCCTTTCGTATTGTATTAGGAACTCCTTTGTGACACCCTTTCAAGTTTTTTCTTCCTCTGCTTCAAGATATGTTTGGGTAATAGGTTGGGAACTCTTTCCCAAAATGGTGGCAGCTTTGATTCCACGGGTTCTATAGTTTTTAGTTTTTTTTTTTTAGCAATGAAACATTAAAGGTAGGATGCACTTCGATCCTTTCAGGAAACTTCAGATGATAAGCAACACTCTTAATTTTTTTTTCTCTGCTTTGAATGACCCATAATATTGATGAACTAACTTCTTCTTTCTTTGTTGTCGTATACTCATTTAGCAATAGAGTTGTAATTTCATGTATGCCCATTCTTCTGCCTCAAACTCTTGCTTATTGTTTTTTTATTAGCTTATTCTTTTTGTTGATTTTGTGCTTTAACTAAGTTGACCTTAATGTTGTGTAAAATGATTGTTTTGTTCTTTAGGTGCTTTTCTACTGCTTGATTACGTGTGAGACCAATAACATAATTGATTAGGCTTGGGTTTCATAACTATATAGTGCTTAAAATGGGATGGTTTTTAGGGACGCGTGGTAATTAATGTTATACCACCGCTTGACCATAGTGATCCATTGTGACCAGGTTTTAAGGTTATCTCCTACGAAGCATCGTAAGTAGTTCTCTAAGGTTTTCTTGGTAACCGCAATATGCTTAGTTTAGAGCCGACCCCTTATACTTTGAACAATTCTTACTAGAATTTACTAGTAAAGATAGAATTCTTATCCAAAACTATATTTTCTAGAAGCCTATATAACTCTATGACATTTTGAGCAAACACTAGGGTAACCCTTGAAGTTGTGTAAGGATGAGTAATAGATATAAAGTGAACATACTTTGTTAACCTGTCAATCACCACAAGTATTATTGAATACTTATCAGAGGGTTGCAACCTTTCAATAAAATCCATGGAAATGGATGACTAAGGTTTTGCTAGTATTGGCAAGGGTTTTAACAACTTTGATGGTTTGGTTTTTCAATTTAGCCCTTTAACAAGTGTTACACTATCGAATGTAATCCTTTACATCTGTCTTCATACATCCCCCTTGGTCTGTACTTTTAAAGACCGTTTACCCGATGTCAAACTTGCATTAAACCTCATACACCTTCGTACCACACTCTAGTTTTTCTCATGCATTCTAGCAAGTCCATAGGTTACTACCAAAGTTGATGGTTAAGTATTCTCATATTTAGCTTGACTTCATCCTTCAATTCACCTAAAAAAATCTTAACCAATGTCCATTTGAAAGACCTCTTACCTTGTTAGATAATAATTCAAATTGTGATTTGTAATTCTCTATAATTATTGTCTATTTAAGATTGATCAATGTTTTTATTTGGTCATCATTCCAAACTGAATCTATAAAGCCTTAATGAATGATTCCTAACTAGTTAATGCCCATGTCTTCTTCATCTTTTGAAACCATGCTATAACTTTCCTTTCCATGTGAAAGCTTACCATAAATATCCATTGGTGTGATGGTGAGTTGTGAAAGTTAAAAAAAAATAAGTAGCCTTATTTACCCAACCCAAAAGATATTTTTTATTGAACTTATTACGATGATGTCCATTAACAAATTTCAATAGAGTGTTTGGTAGAGATTTCATTGGTCTTTTCCTTTGAATCTTGGCAAACTGATCAACCTTTACTGATATGATATGTTTTGTAGTTGTTAAACCAGCTTCTCTAACACCCGTTGTTGAGATAATTGATTTTGTTGTTTCTCCTCCTATAGATGTTTCATCATGGCCACTGTTACCAACAATTAAGATGTGCGAGTATTATTTGCCATTATAGGAGTGTTATCTTTGATACCAAATTTGCAACAATATTGAGTTAATATGTATGTGGAATGGTAATTTGGTTTCTAACTATTAGAAAAAACCAAGCAAAAGGAACTAAATCAAGGCTTTATTATGGAAGCAAATGATTTAATTATAGAAAGGTGATAAATAGAAAGAAAATCAAAAGAAAAATTTAGTAACCAATTCGAGGTGACCGGGCTTCCTAAAGAATGAATCTCATTCTAAAATTTTCTATCTCCATGCCTGTGCCTAATTCTAAACTAAATAAATATTCCATCTGAGATTTAAAATCTTGAATTCCAATTTGAATCCAACTAAACCTGCGATATTGACATAGTCAAAGCTTAATCATTTCCTCTTTAATTGATGCATTATTGTTTCCTTTTAATCATCCAAATGCCAATGTATAACTGTGATTATCTAGTATCAACATCTTCCTTCCTATACAATCTCCATTATTGGATGAGCATTATCCCAACAACTTTATTCCCGAAGCTTCAGCCCCTTGTCAAAAGGAAGAAGATGAAGAGGAGTGTGTGTGTACAGGGAGGGGTTTTTTAGTCATTAAATAGATTATAATGACAATCCTTTAAATAATCATATATTTTTTACTTATTTTGAAAAGGATGTTAAGTATTAGTACGTGAATAAAATTCAGGATGTAAAGTGTAATTTTTAAAACTATAAAGGATAATCACAATTTGGACCAAACTACATAATTATAAGGGTGATTTTTCCTTTTATGTTTATTCGAGTACTCGATGTGTTAGATATATATTGTTGTTGATAATAATTAATTAGTGGTGGTGTTTTTTTATTATTGAACTAGCTAGTCGTTGCAAGCTTTACACCATTCTTTAACTAATTTCAAGAGTTCATAGTAAGAGGGTATAAAATAACAATCGAGTATTGATCCTCATTCATATCAATAATATTGCTTTATTAATAAAAAAATTACATTGATTTAATTTTTAAGTGAAAGATACTCTTTGTTTATTATGCTTTCCTCTCTGATTTTTGAATTTCTTGCTTTGTAGGTAATGAAATCCTAAGTTGTTGAAGATAACATATCATTTTTTTTAATCAAGAAATATAGAGCTAGAATGCAGAGAAAAATTAGACATCCATTATTAAAAAATTAAGATAGCATATCATTTTTTAACATAAGTAAACATGTACTCCATTCTTGGCACACTACTTTATACTTGTTTATCCCATCTAATTTTAGCAACCAAGCTTTCAATACTAGCAGGCTTTTTTTCTTACAATAGGAGTCATTTTTTTAATAAAAAAAACAGGTTTTCATGGGTGACATGGTGATTAAAGAGTACAATTTTATAAAATTAAACCCCTTCTAATATTCTTAGTTTTTTTAAGATTTGTTTTTTATTTTTTTATCCTTACAAATATTAGGGTGTTTGTGAGTTTCTTTGAGTTATACATTATCAGATCGGGCATAGAATTTGATTAGAATTAATCAATCATCGAGTAGCTAAGGAAAATAAAGCAAAACTATGAAAATGGTTTTAAAACATAATTAAGTGCTATAACTATAAATTGCTATTTGAAGAATTTTCTTTCTTTTTTCTACTCATTGTTTAATTAATGAGTAATTAAATTATAATAAGGTCATTGTCCATTTGATTAAAAAATCTTATTCCACCTATTGTCTACACGACATAATTTTTTAATAAAAATTCATAGTTTCAATTGTTAGATGTTGTTAGAAACAAAAACACACACAAGTATTTGGACCTCTCAAGCTTTATTGATTGATATTCAACTTTTAACACATTTTTTCTAGCATTCAAGGCTTTTATATTTTAAATAGACAAATTATAAAATAGACTTAAAGTATCCTAATCCAACAAGGATTATAAATACTAGTTTACTAAGGATTCTAAATCCTATTTCATCTAGGATACTAATTCCTAACTTACATGGAAACTTGATTTAAATAATTATTAAAACCCTCCTTTAAACAAAGTTCCTCAAATTTCTTCATGCCCATCATCTTTTTAAATTTCAAGAACAAATCAATTTTAAGATTCTTTATGAAAATGTTAGCAACTTGATCTTTAAACGAACAAAACTCGGCCATTATTTCTTGATCTTTCACCAAATAAAAAAATATAATGGTTTTTAATGTCAATATGTTTACTTCGACCATGAAACATTGGATTCTTTATTAATGCAATAATATATTCATTATCATAAAAGATCTTTGTTATCTTTTTTGATAATGTTGTAACTCACTAAGCTTTATTCTTAACAACACAGTTTGAGTAACATAACTTCCAACTACAATATACTCTGTCTCAGGAATAAAAAGAGTAACCATTTTTTTTTTTTTTATGATGGGGAAAACACACTAAAACTAAAATGAAAAACATAACCTAAAGTACTCTTTCTTTTTTCAATATCACCAGCCCAATCATTATCTATATATCCAATAAGCTCAATTTTATTAGCACAAGAATAAAAGATGCCATCATTTTGCATACCTTTGACATGTCTTAAAATATGTTTTGTTGCTTGCAAATGAGATTGACGTGGAGTCTTCATAAATCTACTAACAATGTCAACACCATACATGATGTCAGGTTGAGTAGTAGTCAAATATCACAAGCTTCCCACCAATATTTTAAAATTGGTTGAATAAATCAAACCACAACTGTCATCTTTCATAATATTCAATCTTTCTTCCACTAGAGTCAAAATTTGATTACTAGATTCCATTTTGAATTTTTTTTAGCACATCACTAGTATACTTATTATGTGAAATAAATATATCATCATTTGTTTTTGTAACCTCAATACTAAGAAAGTAAGATATAAAACCATGTCTATCATCTCAAACTAAGCAATCATGGTTTCTTTAAACTTTATCATCAACTATAAATTGTTACTAGTAAAAAATAAATCATCCATATATAAGCATACAATAATAATATCTCCACTTAAAGTAGTTTTGATATATAAAATGTGCTCATAAGGACACTTATGAAAGCCATTCTCAAGAAAATAAGAATCAATACGAGTATAGTATGCTTTAGAAGCTTGTTTCAAACTATACAAGGTCTTATTCAATTTATAGACCTTATTCTTTTCCCCTCTCTTCATAAAAGCCTAGAGATTGTTCAATATAAATCTTTTCCTCAAGTATATCATTCAAAAAGGCAGATTCCATATCCATTTGATAAATACACCAATGATTTATGCAGCAAGAGAAATAATTATATGAACAGTATCAAGTCTAGCAATAGGATGAAAAACTTAAAATAATCAATATCTAGTTTTTGTTTGTAGCTTTTTGCCACCAGTCTTGTTTTAAAGCAATCCACCAATCGATTAGGATTGTACTTTGTCTTGTACACCCACTTGACTCCAATTGACCTTTTATTTTAAAAAAAAGTGACAAGTTCCCAAATATTTTTTTTAATGGCCTGAATTTTTTTCATTCATTACACAAACCTAACAATCATTAGTGGCAGCTTCTTGGTATGAAATATGATCACAATTAACAAATAAAGCAAAATGCATTACATCATCATCATAAAAAATTTCATTGTCATTCCCAAGAACATAATCTTGCAATTGTGTAGGCAAACAATGTTGACGTTGTGGATGACTAGAAGGTTATGCACAAATAGGTGTTGAAGGTTATATAGTTTGATACTTCATTAGCACATCATTGTAGACTTTAACTAGCAATGACAAAGATTTTGCTTCTGTTGTAACCCAATTTTGGACCTTTTTTGCTTTTTTTTATTTAATGATAAAGGGGTTAAAATATGAAATTAAAAGACCAGGGGTTTGAATGCAAGGATTCAGAAACTTCAAGGACCGGATTAGAAATAGCCATTTCCAACCCCAAACAGCACCGTTTCAATTAGGCACGGTTCTTCGTCTACATCTTCAAGCACCGAAAGCCCGCCTGCAAAGAAGGAAAGGAAAATGTGAAACCCCAGCATCCTAGTCCTATCAAAACACATGAACAATCTTTATCTTCATGATGATCACAACCCGACAAGATAAGGATGGACTTCGCGTCTGAGTCCTAGCAGGAATCGTCTCCCTTAGCCGTGCTTATTAGGAGGAGAGACATTAGGCTGAGAGAGAAGAAGATTGATCCCTATAAATACCCAGCAATTGACAAAGCAGAGGAGGAGGAAAAAGGCGAGAAAAAAAGGCAAAAAGGAGGAAAAAACATGGGAGATGACAGAAGAATCTCTGTTATAGAATCTTTCCTTTTGCATAACCAGTCCCGTGTCATAGAATCTCTGTTGACCAGTTAAGGTTCTTAATGACCATAATACTAGGTAACGACTCCTCAAACAAGACATTTTCCCCTAAAAGAACAAGATACTAGATATATGTTTTTTTTTTCACGAGATTTAATTTTTAAGAGGTCGTCACGATATCTGGGTATGACAGCTTCTTTAGTTGACCATTCTCAAATCCAATCTTTATTAAAAGTAACATCTCGACTTATGCTCACTTTTTGCTGTTGCCACTAACTTCATAAATTAAAAAAAAAAAACTCGTTGAAACGTGATATTTGCAACTAATTTTGATGTGAAGAAACTTGTTGTTAGTTTAATTTGTTTGTTGGTGCTGCCCTGTAATGTTGCCTTCTTTAAGGGCTCATGATTTGAGGGTTGCTGCTTCAAGGAAACTAAAGCTATTGCTTTTTTATGTTTAAGAGAGAAAAGGGCTGTTGTGTTGTGTTTTTTCCCTTAATTAATTCAGAATATCAATTGTTAAAAATAAAATACACACAAGAATTTGGATCTCATATATTTTTTCTAGCCTACAAGACCCTTGTATTTATATAGAGAAATTATAGAATACACTCTCTCAGACTAATTAAGAATTCTAAATCCTATTTCATCTAGGATATTAATTCCTAACTTACATAGAACCTTAATTTAAATAATTAGCAACAGATGTCCTAATGATAATTTTTTGATATCCCATCTGCTTCATATAATATTAGATCATATCACCAAAAGTAAACCATGGAAAAACCTCAAGTAATGGCGGGCATTGGTGCTAGTTATAACCACGAAGACTAGCAACACCAGCACCCGGCCAGTCGACCATGTTGTAACTTGTAAAAGTAGCACAAGGGCTACCAAGATAAACCAAAATAAATTAAGCCATTCATCTAATGCTGCATCAACCATTGATTGTCTCACAATTAAGTTATTTTCACTAAGAAATTGTTTTCTCTTTCAACTGTTCTTTCTGATTTCTAGTAGTTTCAATGGCGGATTAACAACCACATTGATGCATATATTGCCTTTCTTTGGCCCATGATAGAGCCTCGAGGGTTTGACCTTTATATATATATATATATATATATATATATATATATGGACCCCCCATTTATGTTAATTAATTACCAATCTCCCTATTCCTTAAACTTTAATATTTCTGGATTGACCCTTTACCTCCATTAAAAGAAAAGAAGCAAAAATAAAACTCCAACCTTTTAAAGGGGAACTTGACGTACGGTCCTCATCCATCAACTTGGCAGTGCAAATTTTATAAACCACATAAATATACGTTGGTCTTCATAAGCATGCTAGCTAGCTTGAATCTTGAAGACTTCAATTATTCAACTACAGATCGATCAAACTTCTTCTTAGTGTATTAATTTAATTCACGGTTCTCATTCAAGGTTAGGTAGGCAAAATCAATATAATTTTATTCCCTCTTAACACCGTTCCTGCAAATGCATCACATGATCCAAGAAATTAAGTAAGCAACGCCCACAATCATATGCTTCTTCTAGGATTTATCAATGATCTACGCGCTACACAGTTTGATAAAATCAAATGTTTGAATTTTTTTCTAACAAATTATATTAGCGTTATGGTAGTCAAATTTACCGTTTAATTGTGGGTGGCGTGGGATAGAATTCATCTACAACTATCAACTAGCTTGTGCCTCCAACTTGATCTAGACATGACCTGCAGCTATGTATAAGTGTTCAAAGATGAGAGGAGACATGGTTGATTAATGTCTAGCGTAGCAAAGGTCGTCGTGCTGACAAGCTAGTATGTGTTATGATTGTCGCCTAAGGCTGTGTCCTCGATTACCTTGTGCCAGCTCAAGGTATGCACCATGGTTTGACTGGAGGGTGATGTTGCTGCTTGTAAGTTCTAGCTATTGCCCCAGGTTGTCCATGGAAATATATATATTACAATTCATATGGCGTTGTGTAATTAATATGGTGTTATATGAGGTTGGCCATTTAATTAATTATGAACAATTAAACGGAAAGTAAGACTAGCCAATTACAATTTGATGACAATTTCATTCTACCTGTTGAATTTGAGGAGAAATTAATGAATTAACGGCGGGTTTCCTGTGAATGCTGTGGGTGCACATACACTAGAAACAACATTTTAACGCCATGGATCAAGCATCGGCGTGTATCACACCACCAAAATCAACAGGACAGCTCGAATCCAATTACTTTCGACGAGAATTTTAAAGCGAATACAATGAAAACCAGCACCCCAAAACCATAGCTGTTTAAAATAAATCATCGAGAATATTTAAAGCTTCTCTCCTCTCTAAGCCACAAAGTTATATATTCTTTTTACACTACGCAAAACATGATAAAAAAAAAATAAAAATTCCAACCATAAAGACAAACGATCGAGAGGCTAAAATAAAAATGTTATTTGTTTAATTATTTAGTAAGTGGTTTAGTGATAATAGTTTGAGACCAATGAGTTTGCTTTCTTATGGTTTCAAGTTCGAATCCTGTGATTGCTAATATGATAGTCACTAGAGGCTTATATGATCGTTAATTTCAGAGTCTGTGGAATTAGTAGAGGTACACGCAAGCTGGCTCGGACACCCACATTAATAAAATAAAAAAATATTATTTATTCATATAATTTACAAACAGATTTAAAGATAAAACTTAAAAAATAAATCCACAATTCAACAGCTTTTGTTATAGCAAGCCGTTCAGCCTCTTTTGACTTCTAAATTTCCAAAATAACAGATAGTTTGAAACGTCGTTTTAATTATAACATTTATAAATTAATAATTCCTTAAATAAATCCTATTCAACGCTGGAACGTTAACTTTATCAGGTAAAAGTTACTGTTTAGGACATGACAGGTGACGCTTCTGCTTCAGAAAAAGACCAAAAGACAGAGTAGAGTGGATTGGATGGCTTTCCCTAGCTTTTGCCAAGGAGCTGGACTACAAGTACTCGTTGCTGTTTTGTTTTATTTTATTTTATTTTTTATATTATAGATACATTTTTAGACCTGATTCACGGATGGCGGCCTTCCCTAAAAATCCAAATATGAGAAAAAGTCTGCCAACTCATGTTTTTAATCGATTATATATTTACTAGGTTAAAAAATATAAGTGGTAGGATCATTAATATGTTTTTTTAGTTAAGTCCTTATCACTTAATTATTGTCATTTGAAGTACTAACTTACTTGCTATTTATTTATTATTTTTTTATAATTAAATTAAATAAAAAAACTAAAATTTATTGTTAATTTTACCACATTTAGTCTCATTCTTCTAATTAATTTTATCAAATTTGATTTATTTGATTTTCAATTTAATCATTTGACATTTAATTTTTATATAAAATGTTATCCTCGATCTTTTGATTGTTATTTGTTTTTCGTATACTTTTCTCAATTGATTTGTTTTTTTAATTTCATCTCTTGTAATTTAATTTTATTTTTTTTATATTAATTTTTATCCTCATTCTTTTCAATTATATTTTTTATGTTTTTTTATTGATTTTTTTAATTTATTTTTTAATATTGAGATGGTTGAGAATTTGCATTCGTTAACAAATATTATAGGAAACTTTTAAAAACATTGAAAAGATATATTTCCACACGGGATTAACAAATATTTTTTTTGCATTAAGTCATTGTTATTTTTTTTGCTTCATTTGTTGTTAATATTTTTTTAATTATATTATTAAATTAAGTAAGCTTATTAAATTCATTCGAACTAATCACACAAATCTCACTTTTTTTCTTGATTTTTTTTTATAAATATAAGCAATGCCTTATCAATTTTTTTATATTAAAAAAGAAAATTAATCAATCCGGCAACATTTCCCGTGTCAACTATCTAGTAAGACCAACTAAACCAGCTTTGAACCCGTGGCTAAATTTATGGATAAAAGAGAAGCACTGACGTCAAACTGCTCAAGCACCAGATTCGAAGGGTCCAAATTCAAGAATGGGCTGCAGCCAATTGAATGTTTTATGCATGATATGGGACCCCATGTCTGAAAAAATGCTATCTTGCCCAAATTCTAGTGGTTCTTACCGGTAGATTTGTCTCTATCTCACGTCAATTTCCGCTCTCTTCATAAAACAAAGCATATAGTAAATGTGGCTAGCATTGAATTTAATAGCAGAATATGCCGGGCGGACTCTCAAGAAGATGCTATAATTTGAAATTAAATTAATTGGATCATCTGTTCACTTCCAATTTAGGCTGGGATATTTCCTTTTTAGATAATAAACAACAGCAAAATCTAAAAGATACAGCCATTAAATACATATAAATAGACAAATGGCCGGTTCATAATAAATAAATAAATAAATAAATGCATGCCTTGAAATTAAATCAGGAGATCATTTCCAAAGCTCTCTCGTAATAAAATATTTTATCAGGAAAAACCATTAAAAAAAAATACTCTTATATCTATAAGATTCCATAACAAATTAGATTTTCATACCGAGAAAAGATATATTTTAGGATTTCTTAAATACAAAATATATTTTGATGAATTTGGACTTTTGAGTAGGAATCTTTTATGAGGTTATATATTAAATATTATATTGTCAATAATAATAAATTATGTTATGATATCAATTATATTTTATTAACATACATATCTAATACACACACACACACACATATAATGATTATAAATATTAAATATTTTATACATATATGAGTATTATAAGTATAAAATCTTAAAAATTCTTATCCAAAATTCATTAAAAAATTTCTTTTTTCTTGAAAAGTTTAAATTAAGGCTTTCATACAATAAAAATCCCACATATATGGGTCAATATATAGTATGAAATGAAAGTTAGATATCTGAATTATTTTAATATGAAAAACTTTGTTTTAGAGTTTTATATAAATTAAAAAACAATATTTTGACGGGTCTTTGGATAGAAATTTGTTCAACAAGTAGATTTGGGTAATTATCCCTTAAATTAATTGGATCATCATCTCCTTCATTATGCCAAAATCAACAGCTAGCAAACTAATACACGACCAGTTTACAAATAATCGTAATGATAGAGGTTAGAACATTAATTAAGGTTTTACCTAACAATTGAACTAAAAGCTTTCGTAATCTCCTATTATAATTCACAAGGAAGCCGGCCTTAAGCCCTGTGTGAAATCACACTGGTTGTAATTTTGTTGCCTTCACAATATATAGTAACAGAAACATCGATCATACGTGTTTACAACTTTAATCGTCCTATAAAACAATGTGAACTTGTCAGGAATCAGAGAATGGATGAACCATCGAGAAAGAAAAAAGAAGATAAATGTTTTGAAATGTTGATCCATCATTTCTTGATGGAGTTTTTCAAAATTTGTTTTAATAGATTCAAGTTTAATTAGGCAATGAAGGAGAGCTAGAAAAAAAAATTAAATCAAACAACAAAAGGAGCAAGTTAGTGGGTCGTGGTGACTTGTAGAGATCTCAAGTTTGTTAATAATCATTAATTTCATCAAAATGGAAAACCCAATTTGCAATAAAACATGCACTAACTAGTGGACGACACAGTTTCGTGCCGTTTGTATATCTATTTCTATGATCAGTGAATTATGTATGAACAAGAAAAGACAAAATAACCAAAAAAAAGGTAATTCATGATTCTTTCACTTCCTCTCATTCTGGATATGAAGAGAGCAGATTTGCTGGTATGCAAGGAGAGCTCTTCCAAACTCTAGCTTGCATTTTAAGAACCTCTCTTGCCTTGTCTTTGATCTTGCTTCCGCAATCCACTTGAAGCACCAAACATAGCTTGGCCACGATGCCAATCTGCAACATCTCTTGAAGAACACTAGTAGTTATTGAGTACTTTGAGATAGACAAGATGATCCTCACTGCCCTCTCGCTTGCCACCTGAGAAACCCTAAGTATCTTCTTTGAAACAATAGCTAGGCCTGCACCGTGCCCTAACAATTCAGCTCTTCCTTCTGCACACTGGCATAGCAGGTCCAGCACCATTAGCACCATCTCGCAGGTTCTTTTCTCTGGTGAATCAAGTAGAAGATCAATCAGAACCGGGACTGCCTTAGCTTCAATTGCTTTGATTCTGTTTCTTCCCCATGGACAAAGACTGATTAGCAGTTTCAATGTAGCTTTTGATGCTTGGTGAGATATTTGATCACGTAAAACTTGGACTATTTCGTCGAAGAGTTCATGTTTCAAACTGATGAGTTTCAGTGTATCAGCAACTTCAAGCATCGATTTCAACAAGAAGACCGCATAAGCTCTAGACTCATAGTTTCCACCTTGCATAACTTTCGTTAAGGTCTCAATGAATTCACCATTTCTTCCCATAACAAGATTCTTTAGGCCAGATTCTGATATTTGTAGACCGTAGAGAATACTCAAGGCCTCATCACTTGGTCTTGAGATCTCAAACCCATCATCTGAAGTTACTTCAAATGATAAAGAATGGAAGTTATTTAGCATTGAGACCAAGAACTCCACAGCACCTGCAGCCTCCATGCATCTTTTGTTTGTTTCATTCTCGTTAGCGAAGGAACGTAGCTTCCTTAGACACGTAACCTGTTGCTCCGGCGATTTAGCATCATTGAGAAGCTTGGCAATCTGTGCTTTGCTAATTGGAGGCTTTGGAGTTGGGATTCTTTCAACACCATATGACGCGTTGAGGGTGCACCAAGATTGAATCAACCTCCTAAGAGTATGGTTTGGTGTCACCTCACAACCTGATATCACTTGTTTTGTGACTGGACAGGTATCATTCTTGCTTGAAAACAGCCATTTCTCAATGCTCTCACGATCATAAGTTATCCCAGTTGGGACTATAACCGGGTCTTTCATGATTTGGAGAGAAATGGGGCAGAGAAAAAATGAAGGGACTTCAATATCTTCCATTTTACACAAAATAAACCAAGAAGATCTAAAAATATATAACACTATATAAGAACCACTAAATTAAGTTCAAGAAGATGAAGAAAGTGGTTTTGGAGGAAATCCTAGATGAGAAACAAAAGTAGATGTTATTACGTAGACAAGTAGATGAAAGTAGCTAGCCAAGAATTGAAGGCTTTAGAGAAATTTGGTTTGAGAGTAGGTTTTGATCAGGAGTTGTGTGAATTGGTTTGATTTGAAGAGAGGAGATGGTATTGGGTTTGGGTTATATACGTGAAGCGTTGAATAATGAGAGGTGTTCAAAATTTATAAAGTCAAAACACGTAAAATACAGGCATTGAGAGAAAGGCAATTTGCTTAGGACTTTTCCGAGCAATTGAAAGGCTCAAGAAGGGCAAACTCTACTTTAATTAGTCTATGAAGGTGATTGCGGCTACCTCTGGACACATGCATGTGGTAAAGGATAAATGAAAAGAGAAAAATGAATGCCACTCCCTTTTGAGTATTGACTTTCTCGCTCTAGAACTTTCATCTGTTTAATTCTTGCATCATTTTTCTCCGTCGACCTCGTGTTTCTTAAGTGTTGTATTGCATGAATACTTGAATAGGTGCCGACAAATTTAGGACACGGTGGCTGCTTACAGCCTGCTGGCCATATACATCTTCTTCACTCCACGCTTCTACTCGTAAATCAATCATATTAATTAAGCCTTTAATATATATTTTTCCAGCTGCATTCGAGCTAGCTCTTCTTGAGTTTTGACTTACATTTTCAAACTATTTATTGGTCTATGGGTGGTGCACCATAACCTGTTGGCGTGAGCCAAATACTCTTAACCATCAATCTTTGATACCTTACATTTCTCGGTCTGACTTTGTACAAGTATACGCACCTTACCCACCCATATATACTTGATTATACAGCGTCGTTCAAGGATTATGAATGGATACAGGTGGCTGACAATGGGACACACTCGAATCTCGACGACACCAAACAAAATTGTGGTCTTCACTCTTCCGGACATATAATGCGATCGATGGAGAAAATTTTAATAAAGAAACAGAAATCCAATTTAAAATAGAAAGAAATAAAACATGTTATCATAAGATATATACTCTCTTTCTTCAAAAAACTGGGGCTAATCCATAAAGTATGTGTGTCTATATATATATAACAATAATCCTATGAAAACATTTAATTTGTGAAGAATATATTTCTAGTCGAATACCCTAGTTAGCGAAATTTTATTAATTGATAAAGAAAAGAATATAATTCAATCACATTTTTTTCCTTATATATATATATAGATGTGTAAGTTGCATAAAGCTCCTAAATACCATCTTAATCTATATAATATCTTATTCGCTCTTTACCTTGAATTTCCAGAGCTCCAAAGAAGCTTAAGAGTACTTAGTAAATATATTAATTATTTCAACCGTGCATGTAAGAGAGATGAGCATGAAATCAGTAATGATTATTCTTTTGGAGAAGTTTTTTTTTATTATAAGATGCATGATTATATATATATATATATATATTGCACTTCTTGTGTTTTCCTGCTATATATTAATCATTGCATATATCGAAATTAATATTGTACATTATTTTTGTACGTATGCCTAATTTCAATATAGTACAATTAAAAATTATTCATATACATTCATTTAATTTCAATGATTCAATGTAAAATCACGCATTATGATCAGCCATATATATGCCCATATAAATAATGCATGGTTAAATATTTACTGACAAGTAATTTCTCTATCAAAAAAAATAAAATCATCAGCCAAATATTTACCAATGAAATATGCTTGTACTATATATATATATATATATATATATTATTTGGAGGTATATATATATATTATGTACGTAAAAATATTATCTTTTTCTTATAGTAGCTTAATTTAATAAGGACAAACATCTATATACAGAAACAATATTTTTAAGTTAGTTTATGCATCAATTATTCTTGAATGAATTTAATTAAAAATATATTTTTGTTTAGTGTGTGTTTGGTACTATAATGTAATAATATTTTTTTAAAGTGTTGTGTCACTTGAAAATATATATCAAATTATTTTTTTAGATTTGTTTTTATTTTTTATAACAGTATATATCACAAAACACACTGAAAGAATATCAATGTAATTTTTTTTAAAATAAATATATTATTAAAAATACTGGGGAAAAAGAAGTACCGCATTGACAAATAAGAGATTAATATATTTGGAAAAATTCAAAATATTTCTGTAGGTGCTCTCTTCAAAATTTGAAGATTCAACATTGATAGGCTCCACTTGCTGTCTGACTCCGACCCTGAGGAAGGAGAGGAGGGGATTCATCTGATCATGATTCGATTTATTACAAACTTTTAACCTAGGAAATATATACATGCGATATCCAACTCTGGTGGTTACGTGTGAACGCGGTGTGGACCATCTTCTGCTGTGATAATAATTATTATAATAGTGGAGCCTATTATATAAAAATAAATAAATAAATTATTATTATAATAGCGGAGCAGTGAGTGTGATATATATATATATATATATATATATATATATAAAAGAATGATAGTTAATTTATATTTTATTTATCTCATGTTAAATAAAATAAAAACATTAACCATTTGTCTTTTATTTTGGTAAAAAGAAAAACATATATGCATATAAAGAGGTCATGTACGAACGATCCATGCAACAATTAATTATTAACTGAAAGAAGTATGTCACTCATTGCTAGATATTTTTTCTATTAGAAATCAACATGGATTGATTCAGTGTTAAAAACTCTCAAAATACATTAATATAGTATAGCTGTATGTAGAAAAACACCCAAATACCTCAATTTTAATACATCATATATATATATATATATATATATATATATATATATATATATATATATATATATCCTCCTGCTAAGTAGCCATTACAATTTTTTATTAAATAAAAAATTACAAAATTCAATTTTACAAAATAATATTGAAAGTAAATAAAATAAAAATCAAACCATGATAGTTGTGAAGATTAATCACTATTTTAGATCTTACTAGTCCTTTATCAAACATGTATTCATACTAGTTTAATCAAAATCTTAATAAAAGCACAATAAATATTTTATCAAGGAGGATTCTACAGATCAAGAAACAGCATACAATTAGCCTACAATCATGCTAATTATCCTGTCATTCATTTGTAATTACACCAGATACAATGCTCATTAACCACAGCTGTAATGGTAGCATAGATTCAACATAAACATTTGAATATTTCTTATATAGACTCTCTGTCATTGTAAATATAAAATTTTTTTGAAAATTAGTTAAAATTTCTAGTTATTATAAAATTTGGTGTTGACTACTTTTTTTCCATCTTTATCTTTATTTTAAACAATTTACTTTGAATATTCTGATTTCGGGTTAAAAATTATGTATTGAACTCAAAATTTTCTTCATTCCCGCAACAAAATGAGAAAAGTAAGGAAGAAAATTAAATAATTAGACAAGACGATCGTGGATCGACATGTCGGCTGTTGATATACTTCACTTGCTTCTATCCAAGTAGTAATGGAAGTCCCCCGCCTAAACCATGACAAACTGCACCAAGACAGCCTGCAAGAATTGGAAGGCAATATATTTTAATTTTGTAAGTATCTTAATTAATTATATAAATTTTAAAATTAATAATTATATAAATTTTTAATAGTTCTGAGAAAACTTAAATATATAATTATTAAAAAATAAATTTAATACCTGATCAATTAATCCATTTTTTTACTTTTTAACCCAACAAGTAAATATTTTAAGGATTATAATTATTAAACTTAACTTTTTTTGATGGATTGTTAAACACAGTTCAAAATCTAATTTAAATCTAAATTTTAAGTTGAACTAAAAATATATATTATCAATTTGATATAGTTTAGTTGACTTTAATTTTTTTTTAAATCAAAATAAAATTATTTTAATAACAATAATTTACATGATGAGACAATTATAAAATGACTTTTTCCTAAATCAGTTAGCCGGTGAATCTAGCGTCGACTCAGTAGAGAAGTCTAGTCTACCTTTGTTTGCCTATCCTATTCGGTACGACAGATTCATGAAATAAGAGAGAACTATTCTGTTTTCAGAGAAAAAAACACATTCTAAACGAAACACTTGAAAATAAAAAGATTTCCCATTCTTTCTTCCATCATTTCATTTATTACAAGTCCAATTATTTCCATATATATATATATATATATACACACACCTTTTCAAAAGACGTATATAATTTTTTGAACACAAAATAATAAATTAAATTCTAATTAATATATAGTTGAATATTGAATGATGACAAACAAAATGGTACTGGAGGAGAAGTAATTATTTCCAACCTGTCGATATTAATTATGAGCATCTTGAAATTTGGGCTATTCTATGACAACTGCGTATGTATTAACTTTAGTTTATATGTATTTATCTCAATATTGCAAGCTGCATATCATGACGACGTAAATACACAGTTAACAGCCAGTGGTCAGCCTTTAGACGGGGAATGGCATCATCTCGGACGCAATCTTGTTTCATCTCCTAGAAAGAATATCATTGAGTTGCAAATGCGCGCATTCATCTGTTTTATGTTTGGATGTGTAATTTAGTGCATGTTATTGGATGTTCTTCAGATTTAAATGCATAAAAAAAATTAATACGGGTTGATTGTTTTGTTTTTAAAAAAATTATAAATTTTTATCTATTTATTCTAATATTATGATCTTGATCATGAATTTTATAGGATATCTTAAGTTAATTTGGTTTTAATTACTGGAATTACAAGTTTGTTTAACTCGGATGAATATGATTTATTTTATTTTATTTTATTTTATTTTACCGTTGTGAATTAGAATATATATCTTATCTTCTTTAAAAACAAAAAAGGATGTTTTTTTCTAGATTAGGCTGATCCATTGTTTTTTCAAAAATTGATGATATCATAACTAAAATAAAACCAATTTTTTAAAATAAATCGAGTTGACAAACCGAGTTACAGATTTTTGCCTAACATCAAAGCGCGTATACCGAGGCTATTGCCATCACTTATGTATAGAGACTGTGTATATGTCTTCAATCACCTTGAAAACCATCAAGTAAAAAATAAGAGAAATCACTTGGAAGCTGTGCCTGTGTGTGTCACATGGAAATTAAGTGTTCTTGCATACTAAATATGGTCCCGTAGCTATGTTTTAGCATTTTCATTAATGGGATTCACATTTGTGTTGCTATACTAATTGATAATAAGAAATGGATTGGAAGGAGAAGGCTATGCAGAACTCGAAATCACTCACCTAGAAATCCTTAGATCACATTTCGATGAGAGGGAAGAAAAAATGCAAGGAAAGTTCTTCCACTCATCGACGAAATGTGATCTAAGGATTTCCCTAGCCTTGTCCTTCAAATATGGTGCACAATCAGCTTGAAGCAACATACACAGCTTTGGGACAGCTTTAACATCCACCATTTCTTGGATCACCATGCTTGTTCCTGAGAATTTACATATCAATGAAAGGATCAGAATGGCCCGATCATTGACTTCTGGGGACACCCTTAAGATTCTCTTTGCAACCACAGCAATGCTGCCTCCATGACTTAGGAATTGTGCTCTTCCCTCAGCACAACAACATAAATGAAACAATACACCCAAATTGAGCTCTGTGGTTCTCCTTTCAGGAGATCCCAATTCAAGCTCTATGAGCTCAAAAACTGCACCAGATTAAACCATCATTTTCCGATTTCCTGCCCAAGGGCAAGCATCTAACAGCGCACTTCCAAGGCATCTTTAATACCTTGCTGGGTGATTTTCTCTCTCAAAACACCAACAATCCTCTCAAAGAATTCAGGTTTAAGCCTCTTTAGCACACTAGAACTCGCATCTTCAAGGAGTATTCTCAACACTGAAACTGCATGGGATTTAACAGTGGCATAATTATCCATTTTGCACCCTAAAACCCACGTCAAGGATTCGATTATCTTACCATTTTCACAAAGAAACACCCTCGATTCACTTCGGGGAATTTTAATTAAACGTAATATACTGAGAGCTTCTTGAATACCAGAAACTTGACCATTCTCGAAACACGATACGATGAACACTAACAAGGCCTTAGGCAAGCCAGCATCAACCATGCACTTCCTGTTCCTTTCATTCTCCGCTGCAAGTACTTCCATTTGTGTAAGAGCTTCGATTTGCAACTTATGATGGGAAATATTTTTTATGAGTTTAAGGACATAGGCTTTGTCAAGGCAGGGCTTAGGGGTGGGGATTCGATCAACACCATGTGATGCATTCTCAGTGCACCAAGCTTGGATTAATCTGCGTAAGGTGTGGTTAGGGGTTAAATCTGAGTCCTTTGGCAAGGACTGTTTGGTGACTGGACATGTAGTGTTTTCACTAGTGAATAGCCAACGCTCGATGCTTTCTCGATCATATGTGATGCCAGTTATGGTTGTAACTGGGTCTTTCATGATTTGGAGGTAGATTGGGCAGATAAAAAATCTTGGAACTTCAATATCATCCATGAAATGATACTGAAAGTGCCACCAAAAGTAAAATATATGTTTGTGTGTGTGTAAAGAAACAGATTATTAGTGAAGAAGATTAGCTAGCTAGGGGGCTGCAAAACGGAGAGATTGATGATAAATGATCAAATGTGGAAATGACAAATTTTTTTGTCTGTGGATTGGTAAGAGAAAGCGCCGAGCTAAATTATTGAAAACAATTTAGGAGAGAGAGGGAGAGGGAGAGTGTGGGGATTGGTCGTCTCTCTTACTGGTCATATTTTCATGGGGAATTTTGATTAGTACATTCTTCGGAGGCGTTCGATGGTCAAAGAAAGAAAAAGTTGTAGGTTTTATCTGTATTCGAGTTCGCACGTAACCGCCAATATTACAACAATACAAAATCATCCCTTTTTATTATACACTCAAAACTATTAGAGCATCTCCCGAATATAAAATAGTATTTGAAT
>Ga0325404_1001274_pt1 | contig 26733 bp, 12 predicted proteins | sample PopdelMetagenome_18_FD_205664 | JGI IMG/M metagenome (GOLD analysis project Ga0325404, IMG submission 205664) | Populus deltoides microbial communities from Bellville, Georgia, United States - Xylem-Control-R1 | ecosystem: Host-associated > Plants > Phyllosphere > Stem > Wood/Secondary xylem...
GACCAAAAGGATGAGAGCAGCTTACCATAATGGAAAAAGGTATCACTTTGGGTAGAGAATGTCATAGTGACCTGGACGATAAAGCAAGGTAATGAAGGGATTGATGCTCTCAGAACCAGCACCAGTAGCACTTGGGAGATTGCGAGGTGCAGGAATGAAATCATGATGATTTACACTGACACCAGCTGCATCACAAGAGCTGCGGTCGAGATATACAACACGAATTGGTACACCCAATGCATCAGATAGTGCAGTAATGTGCACATGGTCACTTTCTTCACCCATAGGTTCCACTGATGACTTGCAAAACTAAGGCAGAACAGATAAATCAATTGGGAACTCCAATATTTTATGCATTCATTATCAGATTTCTGAAATATATGATACTGAATTTCTTATCATAATAAACTTGTCACCAAGAAAAGCCATCAAAATAGTAATTAAAAAAAATTATGGTTTGAAATGTAAAACTTTGAAAAAGTTAACACAAAGGGCCAAGTAAGGAGAGATGTGGACTAGATGTAAACGACATTGGTTTAAGCTATGCTAGTGAAAGCTAACAATTCATCCTTGTTTTTTAGAAAATGTACAAAACTAACAAAGCATGGAAAATGTTTGAAAGTAATACCAGAAACTATAGTACATTGAACAGACCTGCTCAACTGTAGTGTTCGTCAATCCAAATACAAAGGGTTCAAAAAACTCTGAGCGTCGTCTTATTTCTCCAGAGGTCACAAATCTGAAAAACATGACAACTAACCAACCGAATTTGTTAGGAGAGGGAGCCAAAACATCAATCCATACCATCACTTTATCAAGTAACTCACCATAGTCTGATACGGACTGATCACGACTCCTATTTAGAAGCTCTTCATGACTGCAAAAGAAAACAGAATTAATATTTAGAAACTCGAAAGGTCAATTGACTAGCATTAATAAACAGAACCTAATATTTTGGCCTTAAGTAGCACTACATCAGCTCATGTTTGTAAATAACAATGCAGGATCTGGGGAGTAATTAAGAGAGGTTAAAATCCCAAATTTGTATTTCCTAAGCTGCTAACGCGCATAGTATAGCAGGGAAAAGGGGCACCTTATTGAAGTTTCATTTCCTTGAAGAACATCATCCAGCTGCTCAAGAAATAACTGCAATTTTTTCACAAAGAAACCAGAGTTGCAGATCATTTGCATAAAAGCCTTGAAGGAAGGTATGATTTTGTAGGAAGCTTTTATGAAGAAAGCTTGATACAACTTAAAATACTTTTGCTTGAAAATTAAAAAAAAGATTAATCTTCTCACATCGAGATTAAAGCAAGACATGAAACAAGATAGTGAACTTTTAGAGGCATCAGCTTTTCAATGAAACATTAAAACTTGCATTAACTCAAATGAATTCATCTGTGTCTCACACATAGAATAAATATTATACCGGTCAATCTTTGTTTTCCATAATGTTTATGTGACGAAGCTATTCAAGCAGTTCTTAACATCGACGTCCACATTTCCTAATAATCCACCTCATATGAGGTAGAAATAAAAATTCAAGCGAGCATATTCAAGTAAAATGCACAGAACACAGCTCCATCATATCTCAAGGTGATCAACACTGAAAATATTACTCCGAGTCATCAAATCAATTGAACTTACAAGAATGGAGTTCAAATGTCCACATCATATTCTAAAACTCAGTTTTCTACAAATTTGTTTGTACATTTGCATTAATATTGACTTTGGTTCACTCTAGGAACTAATTTGTAAACAATGTCTTTGTTGCATAACTGGCACACAGTGAAACATTTTTAGATGTCAAAAAGTGCTCAAAAAAGGATAATGCATACATCTTGAATAGAGTAACAGAGTGCAAATGATAAATTTACCGCAAAAAAATCCTCGAACGTGAAGTCCACATAACCCAAACTCTGCAGTGTTTTCCTACATTCTTCAACATTTGCTTTGATACGATCAACTTCCGCACGGTCTTGTTTCTCCAAAATATGCTCCTATCTCAAGAAAACCACGGCTCATTTAAGAGGGTAAATTACAAATATGGTGCTCCCTCCAACAAAAAGCACAAGGATAGAAACCAAAAAATACAATGACATACTAGGTATGAAAACATAAAGCTGCGAAAGAAGCAATTCCCATCTCCACGTGTTCGCCTAATTGCAACATACTTGTCACCAAGCACCTACACAAGCAGCAGCAATCAATCAATCATTAAATTCAAGAAAACCATAACGAACAAACAAGAAAACGCAATGATGATGATAACAAGAAAACCACCTTTATTTTCTGAAGTAAAATAGGACTGCCTGATTGATATTCAGCAGCCAATGCAGACAAGGGCTCCTGTAGTAGAGTAAAATTCAATCACCCAAAATATCCTTCAATTGAAAAACAAACAAGCTGAACTAATAATACAGGAATTGAAAACAAAAACAAAAAAGAAGAAGAAGAATTGCCTTGTCGCCAACAAATGGAACACTGGATTGCTGCTGCATAATATCATCATCTCCTCCTCCAAAATTTGCCCAATCTTCGATTTCACAAGTCACTTCTGTTTCTCCATCTGCTGGTAACTGTCCTTCCTGATTCTGCATCTTCTTCTTTCTTTCTTTATAACAAAAATAAAACAAAGCAAGTTGATTTTGCAAAAGATGAAAGTGCAGATAGCAATGTCGACGATAAAAACACACAAACACACATATATACCTGAAAATCAAGATTCTGGTCAATAGAAGGGAAGAACTTGAAACCCTAACTATAATTAATTCTTTCTCCTAAAACTTGGATTTTATTTTGCTTCGGTGATCTACTTTGAAAGCAAGAAACCGATTTCTCTCTCTCTCGATATCAGTACCTGATTTTTATTTTATTATCGCTCTCTACTTAGATTTTATATTAAGAGGCAAATTCGCTTTTTTATTTTTATTTTATTTGTTAGCAGCAGGGAACTGGCGATTAACTGAGGATGGCGTTCTTACGTGGGTGGGGCTGCTTCCCCCTGCCCCCGTCCAAATTATCCTGTGAATAAAACAAAACAATAATAAAGAAAAAAAAAATCCACTGCAGTTAATTCTTGCCAATATTGTTTCCTTGCTCGTTGAAAAGGCCTTTGTTCCTCTGAGAGGAGAGTCATGATATAACTGTAAGAAATAGGTAACAGTGAAATTAACTATCGATTCAGTACTAAAAATTTAAAATTAAAAAATTTACTTCTTCTCTAATTTATTTAAATTCTAGCATTATAATTATTAATATAATAATTACCGAAGGTTTATATAATTATTAATTTTAAAATTTATGAAATTAGTTAAGATATATACAAGTTGACGCAATCACTCACGTTAAAAAAAATAACCATAAAATTTAATTAAAAAAAAATATTTTTATAAAAAAAATATCATCTTTCCTAAGATTGACCATCTCTCTCTCCTTTTCCTATATCTCTATTGAAAAAAGCATGCGCCGGTAGCTAAAATTTATTCTATTTCAATTACGATTTTAACGTTTCTCAGATTGGAACAAAAAAGAGTTCGAAAAATGTTTCTTGTATTTTGTTTCTTTTGAATCTTAATTTATTAGCAATATATGCATAGAATTAAGAGGGTATCGTCATTACTGAAGAAATATTGGAATGGGATATTTTGATGCCTGAAAGTGAACATTTACCCCTATAAATAGTTTTATTTGTGTTTGTTAAATATTCTAGATATATATATATATATATATATATATATTAACTATTTTAGATATTTATTAAGTTATTTATCTTTAAAAAATCTATATAAAAATAATTTTATTTTTCTAGACTTCAAATCTGTCATGGCTCATCTTTTTAGAATTTATGTCTAGACAATACAAAACTCAACATAAATCTTCCACAACACAAGACTTAAACAAGGCTAAGTCTAGAGAATATCTTTTATTCTCTCTCTACAAAGAATCATCTCACTTTTCCCGAGAATATCTTTTATTCTCTCTCTAGATCGACGCATCTCACTTTTTTCATTATCTGTACAAATATTATATTGACTTAAGTATCATAGTGTTTTTTTTGCAGGTGTTGTCAGGCTCACCAAGTCCTTTGAATCCAGCTTTATTAGCCCATGAAAAGCACCTTTAATCTTTCTTCTAAGGATTTTCTAGCCTTATTATTGGAGTTGTTTATGGAAATCGAACAAAAAGTCAATTTATTCCTATTTCCCAAAAACTCTTTTCATGATTTATGAAACCTCAACGTATTGATAGCTATGCCAGTGACTATGTCTATGGTTACACCAACGACTATGTCCCATATATGTGGCTATGCCAGCGGTTACGCCCACAACTACATCTACATAGCTATGCCATTGACTATAAACGATAACACCCACAACGACGCCCAAGCTCACAGCTACACTCCATGGCTATACGTTAAGGCTATGCCTACAAATTACTATTATGACAGCTTATACACATAGAAGGTGTCACTGGAACTTGAGGGCTCTGATGATACATAAAATGTAACATTATCCATTGCAAGTATTTTCTTCTCCTTTCTTGGTAAGTCAAGTCTTCCAAACATATTTGTTTATAAAACCTGAGGGATCTGATGATACATGAAAAAACTATGTAAGTGTTTTATACAATATACAAATCTCCATAAATATCTTTATAAATACCCTAAATATTTAAATTAAATATCTTAAATATTTACTTTTAAAAAATCTATATAAATTGAGCTTTATCTTTTTAAATTCTATATCTGTAGAAAAAACAGAACTCAACACAAATTTAATACAGAACTTAAAAAAAAATTGAGTCCCAAGAGAATACCACTTATTCTCTTTCTGGATACAAATACAATTCTTTCTCCGTCATCTATACATATATTATACTGGCTTAAAAATTCAAAGTGTTTTTCTAACAAGAGTCATCGCCCCCACCAAGTTCTCCGAGTACACTTTTATCTGTCAATGAAAAGCACCTCCATTCTTTCTCTCCAAGATTTTTTCCAGCCTCGTCACGAAGCTTTACACTTCTCTCTTATCAGGTTGGCTCATAGCTTACTTATTTTTATGCAGTTTAGAATCACACTCTAAATGGAAAGATATTCGAGAAGCTAACGCGAGCATTGAGATGTGGAAAAGGAAAAGACTTGTAAAAGAACGAGATGATTTCACTTCTCGTCCGTCCATGGGATCAGATCTGTAAAGTTACAAAAATGCTTAGCAAGGAATTGTGAATCGCGGCCAACATCAAGAGTAGGATGAGCAGCAAGTTTGCACAGGATGCGATTACTTGCCTACAGAAGCTAAAACTTTACACCGAGGTTCCCACCAATGGACTGGTACTTGACTCTGGATCGGCTGTATGATGATGGAAAAGATAAGCAGTTTACTCTTTCCTTTGCACCTTTTAAGCCTATCCGTCAGTCTCTCTTTCTCCGTGACAAGAAGTTTCATGCAGAAGCATTGCATGAGCTCCTGGTCTGATGGAAAGTTTGGATTTATTGTTATTTATGTGGGACTCTCTTAGGGACATTAAGTGGCAACAGCAGAGAGGTACTTAGCAAGTTAACTGTTGATCTCCCATAGAAACATGGGGTGGTCAATCAGCTCTCCGCTTTGATCGTCGACGGACAGAAAGCCGCCACTACTATGTTAATTAGGAAGGCAGCAGAACTTTCTATAAAGCATTTTATATATAGATCCTTCAGGTGAAAGCACAACAAGACAGCACCGGGTATAAGGAGACAGAAAATAGATTGATTTAAGGATAAAACACCAAGAACACTAAAACTCTATTTTATTATTGAAATAATAATTTGATCAAGTCTGCTTTCTAATAAAGTTTATAATGTTTTTTTATAGATTTTTCATCTAAACTAGAAAACAAAATCAGTAAAGAAAATCAACACAAAATCCAACAATAAATAATAACTTCAAAAATAACTAGGGAAATAGTAAAATTAACCCAAACAACAATTTCTAAATTTAATTTCAGGAGATTCAACAGTCCAATGAGCAATGCAGTCACTCCCCATACGTAAACGGCCTGTAGAATTAATTTATTGTAAAATTTTAACCCGATTCCATAGTCAAATATTCTGTTATTGTTATTTTATGTCAATATATTTATCTAACGAGACTTTTTTTTTGTTCAGTCCTGTTAATTCATGAAAGCATCTCTCACATATTCTGTTTAGGGAAAATCCCCGTATAACTATACTACACCACTTCCCAATGTTGCTGGATTAATACTTTCTGCTGAGTTTAAGACAGAGCTGAGCCGATCTGACTTGTTTGATATTCGCCTGCGCAGGCTGAAGTATTAAAAGTTGAAAATGTTTCGTGTGGTGGAGAAAAGGGGTTTCGATCAAGCCCCATTGACTTGTCCTTGGAGATTCTATCCAATGTGAAGTTCGTACAGGAGACGCGCTTGATTGGAAAGTCTTGGAAGAAGTCATTCAGGATAGTGGAAAGTTTGTGTATGGCTTGGAGGATGCCATGAAGGGTCTGGGGATCTGGGAAGATTTCATAGGATATAAATCGGTATGTGTTGTGAAACACCAAGATGCATGAGATTATCATAAAGCATTTGAACAGGGAGCAAGAGGCCGATCAGAGCAACTTCCAGGATTCAATCACACTTCGAGGTACAAGACGAAAATTTTCTGCTGGAACGGTTTGAGGATGTGTACAAGCCATTCGGTTGCTCACTTGAGATTGTCACAGATAATTCAGAGGAAGATCTCATTTTTGTAGAGGATTTGGTGGCTTTGGAGGGATCCTTCGCTATGGGCATTAAATCACTTGATTAACCAGAAATTTATGAAGACTCTGAGTAAGCGTCAAGATTTTCATTGCTTCCGCCAAAAGACAAGCAAAAATCTCTTCAGTGTGATGCTAATAGTGGAAATTGATGCTTCTTTTCCATGCTTAGTGAGTAGGATAACTAGCAGAAGAATTTATGGAGTAATTTAGAACGTCCAAGTCCAAATAAAAACCTGTTATGCTTAAATTTATGGGATTTTGTGTTCTTATATCATGGTATTTAACTTCTTAGTTCTTTCTAGAAAATCCTCACTTCTTGGAGAAGCTTTCATCTCAGCATCTTCAATGCAAAATGCTATTTTAAAAAGCTAAATTAGTAAAATAATATTTTGAATAGTATAAATATGGTTTTTTTTACCATATCTACTCTAATAAAAAAAAGCTATTTAAAGAGCCATTTATATTGGAGTGGAAGAAACAAGTGTTTTATTATTTCTTAATAAATTTGATGTTTTTTTTTCACATGGCTACATTTAATTGGTTTATTTTTTTAGTGGCTCCACTTTGTTGGTTTTTGCTCTTTAGAGAGATATGTAGGAATGACATTTGTGAGAGAAAAAATACATTTTAGCATTTTGTTTAGCACTTCCTTTGAAGTGTACAAAATAAACATAAAAAAACCAAAATAATATGTTTTAATATTTAGTTCAAATTTCAAGTTATACTATTTAAATTTTAAATCGAATCCAACTATTATGTTACTTCTCTTATTTGGATGGGCTAATTTACCTTAGAATTAACTATAAATTATAATATAATCCTTTAGTTTATCAAAATTAAGTAATTAATTATTGTAATATTAAAAATAATTAAATATTCTTTTGATTATTGTCCACTATGTTTAATTTAATAGTATTTTGTTTCAAAAAATGCTTTGTTTTCTAGTCAAACTTCCCCTTCTACCTACTCATTCTTTATGGTATATAGTTTCTGCTAAAATATGTTACAATCTCTTCATCATTCTTACCAAAAATGACCCTTAATTGATAAAAAAAAATTCTGAAAAGATATAACTGATAATTCAAACCGTGTGAAAAAGGAACTGTTTTGGCACTATGGACCCAGGCTCTCTGGACTGTGGACGTGCTCGATTTGACTTCGCGCATGTTCGTCTATGAGACTCAGGAGTGGTTTGGTCTTTACTGCAATATGGTTTGGGTTTGGGGCTCTCGGCTCTGGTTTCCAAGAACTGTTTTGTCACTATGGACCCAGGCTCTCTGGACTGTGGACGTGCTCGGTTTGACTTCGCACATTTTCATCTTTGAGGCTCTAGGGTGGTTTGGTCTTTGCTGCAATATGGTTTGGGTTTGGGGCTCTCAGCTTGGGTTGCCATTACCTTCTCATGGCTTCGGTTCATTCTCCCAGTTCTCGTATATATTATAACATTATTCGACTTTTAACCCACGTTATGTATCCAAAGATTTTAAATTTGAAAAACTTAATACTTGAATCCGTACCCATATCTAACTCTTGTATCCAATCCTGTGCAACATAAATTGAATATAAAAATATAGAAATTAAATGATAGTCTTTGAAAACACAAGAATTAATTAATTGTTTTTGCCGAGCTACAGGGCTCCCTGAGTGATAATTTACTCTTCACAGTATTTGTCCTTTGATATTGCTGCTGAATGATCTGCAGTTAAGCATGATTTTTAGTTACGGAAAGCTGATCCATTTTTCTGCTGTCGTCACTGCTTCTGTTCTACAGAGGGTCTGCTAAGCTTATGGTTGCCAACGCTCTGATGTAGCTGCCACAGTGCTATTGAATTGACAAACTCAATTTGGATTATTGCTGGTAATTATCTGGTTTGCTGCCATGACAAGTCCAGGCCTACAAAAACTTGGTTTGTGCTTGTTTCTTTTGAGCACCTTCATGATTTGCAAGCTTGATCAACTTCACTATCGAAGGCTATCAGTTCCAAACTCTTCTTCCCGTTTGCTATCCTTATAAACCCATCACCACAGCAAAAAAAAAATCATTTCTTTCTGTAAAATTCGTCCTTTCTTCTTCAATTTCATCTCCTCCACCAAATATCTACACGGTGTAGGCTTGTAACTTGCTTCGTTCTGATTACCTGGAAGGGCCTAAGCTTGGACCGCGTTTCTCCTGCATCAAACTCAGCGTGCTCTAGTTTAAGGTCTGTTTTCCTTGGGCCGTAAACCATCTTCCTAGTCAGTAGAAGGGCTTAACCATTTTGATGGATTATTAAGCTCAAACATCCCTCTTTCTAATTTTCTTGATGCGGCTCTCTAAATACCTTATTTAAATTAGTCTTTTTGTATAAATTAAAATATTTAATGTCGAGTTAGCTAGACAATCAGGACCCATCACTCATTTTCTCTCTTCCATTCCATGTTTAATTTAGCTTGAGCTGTATATCCACGTCATGGTTCAATCACAAAAAATATAACAAAAAAGAATGTTATAGTTTTGATAATCAATTAATATAATTTTATTAAAATAGGGATAGACAACTCAATGTTAGGTTAAAAGAGAGAGAAACTATGAAATGCATCCCACTCGTGAGACTAATTCAACATTTGAAACGGAAAAACTTGTTTGAATAATATGGGATAAATAGGAGGGTCATATTAAAAAAAAAATCATCAATTGATTGGGACTGCATCAAGAAAACTACAAAAGTAAAGGTAGCTATGAGCTTAATATTGGCCCCATTTTGCTAAATCTATATAGGTTATAACCTCTGAAAATGACATGGACCGTCTGGAAGGTCGCATTGGGCTTGAGTCATCCAGTATGTAATCGCTGGTCTTAGTCAAATGGGAATATGGTTGCGTAAGTCAGCGACCACCCCATGCTTGGCTGGATGAAGGTCAGTCTCCCTGCGTAAAACCTATCTTCATGGTTGTTTGACAGAATAGCATGGTGGCGATTCGAATTCTAGCCCTTCAGTCGAACTCGATCGTCTCACTTGAAAATAAAGTACACTTGATGTATGCATATGTATTGATACTAAAATGTTCTGGGTGTGATTTCTATGTCATAATTCATGTATATTTAAGTGGTGTTCGGTAATTATCACATGTTTTAAATTAATAATATTTAATAAATATTGTGTTTTAAAAATACAACAAGATTAAAGTGTGCTATTTCATCAAAATTTTTTAAATATATTATTCCAGCAAATTTTTTAATTTATCGTGTTAATTTAAAAAATTTTGAAAAGAAAAATTGTGTATAGATAAATCATTGTCGGTTAATTGATGTGACTTGTGGAATGAAAAAGTTGTTGAATTTTTTTTTTATAATTGATGGCTAGACTTCATGTATTTATTTGAAATTATGGTATACTGTGTTTTTTAAAATAATTTTTTGTATGAAAATATATTAAAATAAATTTTTTTATATTTTATATTTTTGATATCATCTCATTAAAACTATTTAAAAACATTAAAAAAATCAATTAAATATTTTTTTAATTTTAAAAAAACACCTAAAAAAGCAAAAAAAAAAAGATAAAGACTTTCAAGCACTCCCTTCTTTTTCTTAAAAAAAAAAAAAAAAGTGAGGCTTGCACGATGCAGACATAGTTAGAGTTGACACATGGAATTCCCGCAACAAAAGTCACTGCAATGGAGTTTTCTTAAGCCATCGTGAGAATATCTCTCCAATAATGGAAATTAATGTACCAAGTCATCTTAATCAGCTTGCAAATTATTGTCCTTCTTCAAGATTATGACAGAAAGCCAGCATTCAGTCATTCTAGTGTTTTGCGAAAAGAAAACATGCAAATAGCAGTCCATGTCAAACCACCGAACCTCGTCGAGAAGAAGATGTATCTTGTCTCTAAACTCGCTCAATACTCGGTGCAATGCATCCCATAATAAAAAGATTTTCGGGATTGCAATAGTTTTTTTTAGATATTTTTTAAAGATATATTTGTTATCTTGAAAATAAAATTTAAATGTTTTTTAATAATTTTAATGTCCTCATATTAAAAATAAAAAATATATATATAAAAATTATTTTAATACATTTCAAGTAAAAAACACTTTTGAAAAATTTCATGCATCACAGTACCAAACACGTATGGACCACTAAGAGAGAGATTTTTTTATTATCATAAATAAAAAAAGAAATTAAAATGATGTTTTAACTCCAATACCAAGTTTGAAACAATAGTTAAAATTTACAACGATATTTAAAAAATTTATTGTCTTGTTTTTAAAATAATAAAAATAATAATTAAAAACGGTTTCATTGATAATAAAAAATAAAATAAAAAATTGTTTTGTAAGTGCTAGTTCTTCAACCACAAATCTTCAGCCTCCTTAGCTCTAGAGAATGGAATATCAAAGTGAAAATATGATTAACAATCATCCAAGCATTAACAAAATTTATTTGTGGTCATAATGGGTTTCAAACCATCATCACAAAGAATATCAATTTTCCAATCTAACCAGACTAAGTTCGGGTCCAAAACTTTTTTTTTTTTTTAATTCCTCGAGAAGAAAAAAATCTCGTGGAACTGGTCTGTCGAATCGAAACAATTCTAATTAATTAGTGCATTGAATTCCATTATTTATAACTGATTGATGCAAAAAATCAAGATAGTGTGGTGTGATTTTCCCGACCTTATGGGACAAGATCCATGCCATCTAGCTTAAGCTTACACGTCAAACCTCTCTTAATTTTATCAGTGGACTCATGAACTGCAAACCCATAATAGATTTGAGGTCATAATTAAGATTTGAACTAGAAATATTCAAAAGCAACGTGTTCTTTATTTATCGTTGATTAGTTTCTCAAACATAATTAGTTATCCCAACGATTGAATGATTGGTTTTATTTGTGAATATATATATATATATATATATATATATATATATATATATATATAGAGAGAGAGAGAGAGAGAGAGAGAGAGAGAGAGAGGTCATTGAAGGAGTCAAATATTAGTTGATTCCATAGCACACAGTTTGAAAGACCGAAGGAGGCATGTGCTTACATGAGTCCTTTGTCTTTAGACGAAACACCCTCGCAAGATCACATGAAAGTTGAGACAAATAATGAGTCCATTTTTGCACATATATATATACACACACACACACACAACACATGAGTGCACATCTGACATATCTCGCATGTGTTGAGCAATGGCACATGCACGTAACAGAGAGACATCAGTAGTATATATATATGTGTGTGTGTGTGTGTGTGTCAGCAAATACTCAAGAAATTCTGCCGATGCCTTTCCATTTTCCCTTTTGATAAAAACTGAAGTGATTGTTCTTGTTGCTGGATCTGTTTTCTAAATTGTTTTTTATTTGACAAAAAACATTAAATTAATATTTTTGAATATTTGTCTATTATTTTAAGATATTCTTAATCAAAAATCACTCTTAAACCTCAGGCACGCACAGAATGAAAGTTGAGAGCTCATCAACTGCATCTCGAGACTGGAAAGTTCGGAGCTAGGGTGGATCTTGATGAAATTTTATTTGTGTGTTCTGTTAAGATGAAAGTGCCTGCATGTTTCTGTCCTTGGAGCTTGATCTCAGCATCCAAACTAATTCAGGAAAGAAAATTGTTAGCTGTACAAGTCCTACATAAAGAAAGCCGAACCTCACATTGTAGGTACAGTTAGGGAGTAGCTAGGCACTGAAATGGCACCACGAGGGCTTGTAAAATAATTACTCTATTAATTTGTTAGCTTTTCTGACAGGCTACAGGCTCTCGTCATATGCAGTGAGTCCTCACCCAAATCCTTTGCATTTTCTAATTCAAGTTCCCAGGCTTCCTTACCATTGTATATAAATGTTCTTCGAGCAAATGGATGGCAAACAAAATGATGCAAGGCTTAAAATCCAATCAGGCATATGATTTTGGGATGGTGATAAGGTGTTTTTTAAAAAATATTTTTTATTTTTTATATTAATACATCAAAATAATATAATATAAAAATATAAAAAATCTAATTTTAAATAATAAAAAAATTAATTTTTTAAAAGTATTTTTGAAACGTGAAATCAAGTTAATTTGACTTAGTGGAGGCAGACAATGATCACTGTATTGCTTTAATTATCAGTAAGATTCATTTAAATGCATTGATTCAGCTACTTCAAGAAAACAATTTCATACGAACTAGTGGGACATAAGCTCATATAACTCATGTTTATGCAAATGCAACACCTTCAATTATTTTTGAACTCTTCGGACGTCAAATCCTATATATTCTGGAGCCTCGAAACAGCACACGTTCAAAAATGTATTTTTCAACTCTGGCATCGTCCAAAACAAGTGCTGCTGCCATGCAAAGTTGTAGGCAATCGATCTACCTCGTAGTCATATCTTCTAACGAGATTTTGGTTGCATTCGACCACACTTAATTACTTCACATTTAATTGCAAGGATATGGATATCCCCAGTATTTAGAGCATTCGGGCATGGTGTGTGTGTAAAATGAGATGTTATGCAAGTACTATCGATTTTTCTCTATTTAAATAACACATTAAAAATAGTGTTTATGGAAGTCATAATGTTTGGATTGGTTTGAAAAATCATAATTTTTAGTTTGATTTGCTATGGTTCATAAAAAAAACAAGTTGATTTAAAAAAAAAAATGTGACTAAAAGATGCAATACCCTACTAAAATGCAATGAAAAATCACAAAAATAAATATTATCGAAAGTGTAACGTAATAATATTTAAAATTTATAAAAATAACAGGAACTACATTACTTCTGGATATACGAATTTGATATGCCAATCGAATATGATTGTTATAAAAAAATATAAAAATATAAAGAGATATAACTTTTAATTTTTAATATGATAAGGCATGATCTAAAAACATGATTGATTAATTTATTAAAAAAACTATTAAAAGATATTTTCACTTGATAGAGTATAGTGAAAGGATATAAATTAATCTCAATGATATAAGTTAATAGAGCACAAATTTAAAAATAAATGGGTTGAAGATTAAAAATCTGACTAGAAAAAAATGATGGGATAAATATTTGGAAAATGATGGGATAAATATTTGGAAAATGATAGTGGGATAGAACCCATCACTTTTTAGGAGGATAGCCTTTCAACCATAGATTTTAGATCCAGTCTGGTCCAAGATCCTAGTTCCGGGTTTTCAACGGGTCACCGGGTTGCCCGAGTTAATTTTTTTAAAAATAAAAAGTCAACGGGTTGCAACCGGGTTTTTGATTGGGTCTTTCCGGGTCACACCGGGTTTTTTCTTTCTTTGTTTTTTCTTCAACCCGGCCCGGTTCCAGCCCTGAGTCAGCCCGCCGAGCTGGGTTTTAAAATTATGCTTTCAACCCGCTACCATCCGTTCCTGATTCCTCCTCTCGGAATTCTTGTGTCAAACAAAAGGGACATGTTTGAGGTGAAAAGTTATGAGGAATAATTTAAATTTCTGTACATTTCAGCCCAATTGATTGAAATACAACTAATTTAATTGAAAATATATATCCTTTATTTAACAATCTATCTAATTTCCTGTTAAATAACACATCAGTTGCGCAGATTGCATTATAAAATATAAAAAATACATGAGATTAAAATCATTAGATCGTTAAAAACTCGTCCCAGTAATTTCAATATAAAAAACATCATTTACAGTATCATAAAATATAACCAAGAAATTAATCAACCCCTAATTTCTTATGATTTTTGAGTCATTCTTTCTGATTCTTAAGAAAAAACAATAGTTCTATATGTATTTATACATAACGTCTAAATAAAATGGATAAAATGTAACAAAAAAGGCTTAAATTAAAAAATTATCTATAATTCAAGGATTACAAGTAAACAATAATTCTGGAGGTTTTGATTAAAAAAAACAAACAAACGACATAAACTATTTAGTGGTTAATTAGTACCACGTACGTAAAATAGCTCTATTAACTAAACAAACAAGGTGATTCCCATGTTACAGTAAGAACTACATGATTTGCTTAAGATTTGTCGTGGACTAGATTAAAAAATTAATATAAAAATATATTCAGATATTATTAACACGTTTTATAGTTAAAAAAATTTAAATGGTGAGTCAAATAATCTGATACAATTTAGTTGACTCGAAAAATATCAAAATAACCTAAACAACTAGTAAAAATATAATTTGATTAAAAACAATTCAAAACGATATTTTATTTTTTAAAATAGTGAGATAACATGTTGGATTGTCTCAAGTGAACCTGATAAATCTATGACAAGGTTCATGAGACCATAATATCTTCATGTAAAGAAAATCAAAATAAATTATAAAATACAATTTGTTATCAACTCAATATTGATCAATGAAATTGAAAAAAACTTAATTAAAAAAGGACATAAAATTTACTCGAGTCAACTTGTCAAACCTGTAATCCATGTGAAGAGACTAGGATAACCATGTAAAAAACAAATCGAAACAAAAATAAAGTTTAATTCTCTATCAATCTAATATTAAAGGATGATATGAAAAAAAAAACAATAAAAAACAATACGAAAAATGACCAAAGTTGATATGGGTTAATTAACTAAATTTGTTATCTAAGTTATGAGATTGAGATAATTTTATAAAAAATAAACAGAAATAAATTATGAAGTTTAATTCTCAATCAATTTAATATTGAATGATGAAATTAAAAAATAATTCAATTAAAAAAAATTAAAAAAAATTCAAGTTAACTCGTATTAATATATCAAACTCTTATCTCAAATCATAAAATCAAGATAACTTAATGAAAATAAAACGAAACACACTTAAAGTTTCATCTCCAATAAATAAGAATAAAATTAAAAAATAATCTGAAAAATAAGAAAAGATAACAGTAAATTCGTCTCTTCTTTAGTTCCTGTTAATCGAGAAATAGACCAATTTATAGTGTATATTACTTTCAAAACTCGTTATTGGGGCATTTGCGCAAATTGTCAAAGTAGAGGAGCAATATCTCTATTTTAGGATACTCAGGGGGGCGTTAAAATAATTTCCATATTAATTAATTTCCGCCGAAATACCACCTGTCACTTTTTTTCTTCTTTGAGAAATACGGAAATACCACCGGTTTAATTGTTACTAAAAAAAATAAAACTTTTTTATATTGTGCTAGTGCTAGAGATACAAGAAGATAGACACTGACCAATGAATACTACCTGTCAAACCCTTATTTCTTCCTCTGGCTAGCTCTTTCCCTCTCTCTTGTCACTCCTTGTACAACAAAACCCAGCACCAGCCCTTCGATCTGATTCTTGATGTTCAGGTCTTGATCGGAAGCTACAAATCTAGCGAAGCAACATTCATTTCATGCCCTAGAATCATCATACCAAAACCGAAGAATTTAGTGTATATAAACTATTTGTTAAAGGTGGATCGAAGGCATGGAAAGAGGCCACTTCCACTGGAAGCATCAGAGGAGAAAGAAAAAGAACATGATGACTTCCCTTCTTATGCCTCTACTTGGTCAGAGACAGACATGTCTGCTATGGTTTCAGCTCTCACTCAAGTCATGGGTACTACCGACAATAACCCAACTTCGGTGCAATCCACCCCATATGCTCTGGAGCAATCCGTCGTCAAAGACGAACCTGACCAGTCTCAACCAGTGCAAGATCAAGGTAATGGATGCATACATATGTGCTGTGTCTTGGTGATTTTTGCACTTTTATATGTCCTCCCTATATTAATTTGAGTCTCTCTTTTCAAAAACTTTTATTAATTTATGCCTTAACCAGCTAGTACTAATAAAGTTTTTTGGCATTATTATTCCAAATGATCCAAAAGATCGATGAAATATGATTGGCACCAAATACTTGAAGAGGGTTGCAAATGAAGAAAAAAACAAAAAGAAAAACAATCTAGAGTAGCAAGTTAGCTGGGCAAGGTTAATCGTCTGTTTGTATTTAAATCGTCAAAAAGTTTGTGATTTTGGTGCCTTTACATTTTTGTTTCTATAGATATTATCTTGTCAAAGTTGTCACACTCTATCTACCTATCTAACCATGTCGTTCTCTTTATTTTTCTTGATTAAAAGCCATAAGAAAAAAAAAAAAAAAAAAAGAGGGCCAGCTGCCTAACCCCTTCAATTTGTTTTATTCTGCGGAGATGCACATGTGAAATTAATATGGCGATTTTAGGGTTTCTCGCCAAGTTCATTGTATCTTACTTTCCGTAAAGAAACTCTCTCTCTCTTTCTCTCTCACACACACACAGACACACATAAAGTAAATGAGGTGTACCTTACTTGCTCAAAGACGCTCTTTCTTGCTTTACCAAAATCTCACCAAGAAAATACATGTTACTGATGTCAAGGTGGTGACCTATCATTTTTCATGTACTCTAGCTAGTTGATTCTGACAAATTTTCCCTATAGAGATAAGCATTGGCTAAAGCTAGCTTCATTGGTGCGAACCTATCACGATTCATGACATTCCTCGTATTGGAAGGGAAAAGAGAGGGAGATGGTCACTTAATTCCGTGAATCACTAGCATTCCTTTTTGTTGGGACATTGACCTCGAGCCTTATCCTTTGATAATTTCTAATTGTTCTTCTCGTTGCTTCTCCTTGCCTAATCTTGAAAGGGACAGCATCGTTTGTTGGCGTGTAGGACCAAAGTATTTGTCTTTGATGAAAACCACACAATCTATTAATTGTGTGTTGAAGTTTCTTTTACAGGAATTGAATTCCGAGTTAATTTGTTTGCTTTTCAGTTTTAAATACCTTTAACGACTTTGCTCGCATCAAATTATAATTAATCGGATGAAATCATAAGAAACTCTTAAAAAAATATATAAATCTCTGACCTTTTATCCAACCCACGTTCCGTTTGCGTGGCTTTGTAGTGCTGCATTTTACTTTACCTGTCCAAGAAACCTTCTATTGAAAATTGCACTTCTTTTTTATATACAAAGAAAGAGAGGGGGGGGGGGTCTATATTTTTCATCAAAAAATAAAAACATATAATAACTAATTTACTTCGAGACTTCCTTTCATTGATCCAATTAGAAGTTTTGAATTAGGCTGTATCTACTCAATATGAGTGTACAATATGTGTGTAAATTTTGCAGAATTTTATGTGCTTACTTTACATTATAATATTTCTTTCAAGTGGGATATATTAACTAACAGTATTTCTTTTTTCAACTCATTCTTTAGTGTTGTCAAGTGATTTAGAATCCAAGATTTCAACTTATTTTTTATTTTATATATTTGTGTTCTTATATTAATTCCATATGGATATGTTTATTAAAATCTTTATTGTGGACCATTTATATCTTTGATAGGATAGGATTATGAATCTAATCTTAGAGTTTAAAACTAATTTGAGGACATCATCTTATGGGGGGGGGGGAAACTAGATATTAATCTCTAAAATAAAACCCCACTTTATTTTGACATGACTAAAGCATGCAATCTCTTTTCAATATGAAAAAATTAATAAAACTTAATTTCACCTTGTATTTCAATTATTTGAGTTCAATGGTTCTTTGCCATGACAAGATGTCTTAGCTTAGCTTATAGTCAATGTGAATTAAAACCTTAATAATTTACATTTATTTACAAATTAAGCTCAATAAAATATAATAGTGAGATTGTTCAAATTAATTTAATAAATCTTTGTATGATGTTGTCATAGTAAAAATATAGAAGTTTATCTATAACTTTCCCTATTGAAAATTGGAGAATTATTAGTGAACATGACCTAACCATGTACCTGATAATATTAGCATATTACAGAAGAGAGGGGTTGAACGCACGTCCTTACATCACTTGGAACACTATCTCATGCATAATCTTAAAACTATCCCATTGTAGTCTAATCTATGTACCTGAGTTACAGTATTCATCTATTTCGAGAATTCTTTTTTATACTTTTTTGACATATTTGTATCCATAATGAGTGGCTGTTAAAATTCAGTTCCTTGTAATTAATCGCTCAGACGATTTAATTTGTTTGTGCAGAAAATACAAGGAGAAGGCATTATAGGGGGGTGAGACAAAGACCTTGGGGTAAATGGGCAGCCGAGATACGTGATCCTAAAAAGGCAGCCCGAGTGTGGCTTGGTACCTTTGACACTGCTGAGGATGCAGCCGTTGCATATGACAAAGCAGCACTTAAGTTCAAAGGCACCAAGGCTAAGCTTAATTTTCCCGAAAGAGTTCAAGGAAGAACCGAGTTCGGCTACTACATGGGTTCTGGGACTTCAACGAATGTCTTGACTGAACAAAGTCCTAGGCCAGTTGCTCCTCCTCCCCCTCCCCCTCCCCCTTCATCATTTGCACCAGATACTTACCCAGACTTGCTTCAATATGCACAAATCCTTTCTAGCAATGATGCCAATTTCCCGTACTACACTTCAAACCTCTTTAATCAGCAACCTTTTGCTCCCCATTTGTCATCAAGCTTTTTATCACAACAACAACAACAAGATCTAATGAGATTCTCGTCAAGGTTCGATAGCTCGTCTAGCTCTGATCAACAGGAACATGGGAAGGACTCCAGTAATCCTAGCGAGTGAAATGTTAGATTTTCCGCACCAAGAGGGCAACTTGGAATCCTTAGTTAAGGAAATATAAAGTATGGGTTAATTAGCATCATTCCTTTGAAGCAGTAACGCCATTAGATGTCGAGAAGTTCATAATTGATCAAGACCTTCCAAGTATTTTTGTTGTGTTTTGGAAGCTCTTCTCTTTCAATTCCTTTTTCGTTTCAATGCATGGGGTAGACACCCTAATATATATTAGTCGCCCCAAGAATCACCTATCAGTTGGCAATTTGCATGCATGGTCTGTAATCTTTGGAGAGATAACTATATATATATATATATGAGAAATTTTGGGTAATGTATCATTTTCTTTAATTTTTTCAAGTATTTGCATGAGGTCTTTATCAAAGTCTTAATCGCTTTTGATTTTGTACTTGTACAATGATGATGGATGTGGTCATCTCTTGGCAAAGTTGAACGATGTGGGGTTTGTTATTTATTGGAAAGACTCGAACGCACGCACACAGTACCTATCTATTCATCTACATCCCATCGTTCAAAACTTGTTCATCCCATATATATCTTGTCATTTATTCGATGTGAGGGCATTTTTTATGCCTTCATTTTCAAGCCTACGAAGCTAACTTTGTGGAAAACTTTAAAAATTTGTCACAAGCCACTCATTGCTCGCCAAACTTCTGAGCTAAAGATGGTGGAGATCTTCCCGAAGACCTATAGCGCTCATCCAGCCCTTGAAAATATAATAATCGTTTTCTGTTGAGTTATGATCTCGTTGAATTCCATAGTTCAAATTTGGTTGATCGTATGGATAATTGAACTAATAAATAAAGTCCAAAGTAGACGTCGGTTCATATATTTCTTCAATTGTTAATGCTGATATTGAGGCACCAAGTTGCCCTTTGATTAATATTCGAATCAAACACTTCAAAAGTACCATCACTTCATTGATTAAGGATAAGGATAGAATATTATTTGATTCGCTAACATATCTAATCGCAGACAAGTAATTTGGCATTTGCTCCTTTCGATTGATCGCTAACATTGTCTTCATTTGGTGTCAAATAAAAACAAAGTTTGAGCTATACAAACTTGGTTTTTATTTTACATGGCGCAATAAAAAATTTTAAATTTTTTTATTTTTTTATTGTATTAGATTAGTGTTTTTTTCGAAGTCTATTTTTTTTATCATGTCTTGTATTTCACTTTAACTATTAATTAGTTTTATAGCCTTTTTAATATTTTCTCGATAAGTATCCAAAAAACAAATTGAGATATACAAGTTAAAACGATCATTATTCACACACACACACACATATATATATATATATATAATTACCTAAATAATATTTAATCGAATAAAAAAGCTCAAACTTGTCGGTAATGGATTCTAATATAATCGAATATTATAAAAAAAAATCGATAAAAAAGCTCAAATACCCACCAAAATAATACTCCCTTAATATTCTAGAATAGAATATAGTGAAAACCTTAAACTACAGAGTGTAGACCATCTAAAAGAATAAATTTTTGTCGTAGATACTTCAATTGCAAGTAATTAACAAGATATAATAAAATAGATCATTTTTATTTTTATGTTTTAAACCTGTGGGTTGTGAAGCAGGAAAAAAAAAAGGATAATGAGGTTTATAAATATAGGGGAAAAGAGACTAAATCTTGTTTTTATTAATTACATAAAGCGCTCTATTAATTACCTATGATCTATAGTCAATACAAAACATTAAAAAAAATCTAATATAATTTGAGAGCAAGTTATCAAAATAAAAGTCTCGCAGAATCTACATATATAAAAAAATCAACGGTATAAAAGGTGTGGAATTTAAGCTTGAAGATGGCTTCTCCCACCTTTATCATGCTGTAAAGCTCGAAATGATTTTTCTATTGATAACATGGGGATTTTTCGTAAATGTACTCAAACCAAAAGAGATGCCATTTAAAGTTAGGGTGGCGCTGGACAATCTTTGGATAATCTTCCAAAAGAAGTTTTAAATTGTTTGTAATTTACTTGCTAGATGTTAATTTTGCGTGTAGGGTTAGTCACGACTATATATTCATTTATAAAAATTAAAAAAATTTATGTTACTAATAATTAATATTTTATTAATTGTCCACTTCAAAAATAAATATATAAATAAAAAAGAAAAATTTGAAATAAAGATATATTTTTATTACCTCTAATGAGTCGTGAACTTTATTTTCTTTCTACGTTTTATGTCTGTTTTTTTCTTTAAAGTATAATTATAACTCGAACACCATAAGATTTTTTACGTATTCTTTTGAAATACATGGATTGACAATCCAAAATATAGAAACCTCCTTAGTATTTAAAAAGAATAGAACTATCTTATGACTATTTTTATAGCTTACCTTATTTAAAGATTTATATATATATATATATATATATATATGGCTGGCTTTATACTTTCATGGTGTCTAAAAAGAATATATAATAATTATAATCTCTCTTAATTATTTTAAGTGTTAGCTAGTGACTACACATGCAGTTGGTATCCCACATTCTAGAATCAAGTTACTTGTTCTAATCACACACAATTTCTAATTAAGATATTTACAATTAGTTTGAATTAGGACTACTTTAGGCAATTAAATTAAGCTCAAGAATCTTGGCCGAAAGGACACCGACATCTCAGAATGTGAAACACTTCGATCGATCGCTCCGGCCCAATAATGAAAGGAAAAGACAAAACAACATTGCATGTAAGCACATCGGAACCACTTTGAAGAGATCAGTAACACGAATTAATTGAGTTTATCGAGATGCTAAGTAAAATTAACAATATTATATACTTCCTCCAATCGGCAAGCATCTAAACTATGTGAAGGGCTGATGAAGAACAGGGTCACTTGAACTTTTTAGCAGGGAAATCATGGCTTCTCATCATTTGTCATCTATCAAGACAACTGCTTTAGACACGTTAGAAGCGCAAAACGTTAAAGTGAACCAATTGAGCGACAAAACCTAATGTTTTAGTAAAATATTTAATGATGTACAAGAGAATTATCAGACTGAAACGTGCTTATAATTAAGCATGGCTCCACCGACCAGTACTGACGTAACCTTAAGCTCTTGCTTTCTTATATGCATGAACTTTCATTAGCTTTATCCCCTGTCTCCGTGAGCAAACAATCTCCATTGCCCCTTTCTTTCTTTAATATATAGGCTTTGTTTTTTATTTTCCACGTCCAATGATAGAACTTGAACGGCTACAAAATGTTGGCTTGCAAAGCCTGAGATAGCATGCTGATTAGAAGCGGCTACTTTATTAAAAAGAAGATCTTTAACTGTTACGCATGCACGGGCCGTGCCCACTTGCCAAGCAAAGCGGCGGGCCAGATTCAGATCATCCAAAGCCCAGAAATGGTTGCGTCATTTTTTTACTTTTTCTATTTCCAATCACAAAGATGGCCACAAAACGACAATGGTTAACGGAAACGACAAAAGGTGAGGAAACTTCTTTTCCCTCCCCTTTTTTTTTTTCTTTCTTTTTAATTTATTAGTGTAAACACCCACGTAAGCCGCGTGAGATCTGACGTGGGCGAGGTCCCAAATCCCAAAGTGTAAGCATGAATTAGGGTTCATAATGACAATGACATATGGGCTCTGGGATTGCATGGTAGGGGACCAGGTCTTAGATGGTGACAAGGTTTTGTGTATGCTTTCGGTTTCTCCATGTCAAATCTTGCGGCTCTGCTTCATGCCTCATAAGACCACTCCTGCGGCTCTTCAAGTACAATCATGGTCCATCTTGAAAAAAATATGTGGTTCGTTGTCAAACATCTCTGAAATGTAATTTTATCTGCACATGGAGGTTTGGCCAAGGTGATCTCTTTTGATTCTTTCAGTCGTTTTCTAACCCTTGTTCGTACATGATTTAAGGAGATAGCCTGATTGGGCTCTTACTAGCTATGACTATAATACCTACATAGCTAGCTGATGGGACCATCTAATTAGTGGTGTGATTTTTAATTTAGTTTGTTCCAAATACTCTTGGTGTCCGTATACACACACACGTACAGCATGTATTTTTAATTTGAGTTTTGGAAAATATACTCGATAACCACCATGATATGAAGTTACTTTATCCTGGTCTCGAGAAATTATGAATGGCATAAAAGCTCCGAGCTTATCCATCGAGAAAAGAACTTAGAGTATTTGGCGGTGTGGTTGCGGTTACTTTTCAAATAGTTTTTCGTGCTGAAATACATGTCAATGATGTTTTTTTATTTTTTAAAAATCATTTTTGACATTAGCATATCAAAACGATCCAAAAAGTACAAACCGCACTCAATTTTAACAAAAAAAAATTTAAAATTTAACGAAACGCAGTTACAAACACAATACCAAACATACCCTTAGCCGGGCTAGATATTGGAATGAATAATGGGATAGATGGTTAGCAATACCCTGAAGCGATGATCGATCACATCTTATTGCATGGTTTTAAGGCTTGAATAATACGTGTTCAAGTAAGAGATTTCCTGTGTCAAACAGCATGAGTGAGATGTATATGTGTTCTAATTGCTTTGGCTACGTACTTTGCCTCATCAAAGCATGTATACGAGAATCTTTTGAAGTTTTGGTCAATGAGATATATAGATTTCTGTAGGCTGGCCGGTCACGGAGTGCTCGATCGGTCGAGTACTGGTATGTAGAATTCATGATCGACAAGGACAGAAGTTAAGTTCCCATCATCTGTACTGGCGAATCTTGTTCTTGCTCCTGAATGAAGATGCTTTAATAATGCTTGGAATCAGTTTCTAGCTAGTGCTTGCTAATTCTTTGATGATGAGTTCGGTGATCTTGCAACTTCTTTTAGTAAAGAAAGGAAAAAGAAATGGATCCCCGCCACTCCTTTTTGTCCTGCTAGTCATTGTCAATGTATCTGACATTATACATATTTTCTAATTTGATGTTTTTATTTTTATTTTTTTACTTTAGTATCTATTTTTATTTTTTTTTACATTTATTGGTGGTAGTGTGGTTACGGTTGTGATTGTTTTTTAAAGTATTTTTTACTCAGAAATATATTAAAATAATATTTTTTTTATTTTAAAAAAATTATTTTTGATATCAATGCATCAAAATAATCTAAAAACACCAAAAAATATTAATTTGAAACAAAAAAAATTAATTTTTTTCAAAAGTGCTTTTGAAACGCAAAAACAAACAGGACCACATGTATCTATCTTTATTTTTTAATTTCAATGAATGTACCTTTTTTTCATTAATTTTATGCCTTAAAATATTTTAAATTGTTGATAAAGTATTGATAATGTACTGAAATTTAATATGTTCAAAAATGAGATTTTTTTAGTGTTTGAACAATAGATAATCACACGTTTAAGTTAATATTCTTTTCTAGACAGTTTATGAAGTTGATGGTTGGTGATAGAAGATCTAACACATGTAAAATAATTTTTTTTATGGGATTTAGAGACCATCTAATGATAAGACCAATGACTTTTAATAAGATATTGAAATAGATAAGAGAATGAGCTCTAAATTCTAAGAACAAAAGTGTTTGTTCTTGTTTGTATATTACAAATGCTATGAGAATAAGAGCATGAATACTTAGATAATAGAAAAATATAAACCATTTACTTGGATAGTTTAGGGGGTATATATAGCCTTTAAACCTTGTCGTATTTGTTTAAATAAAGAGGTTAGTATGTCATTTCCTTCTAATAACATTAATGAAGTATAATTATCTCTTACACAATATTAATAAATAATAGATATTCTCACACAATATTACAGATGTTCATGGATTGGGTTGGTATCCATAATTATATGAAACTCAACTTCTTATATTTTATAAATTATAGACCCAATCTATTTAAAAAAAAATTGAACCCAGGCGGTTTGGATACACAGAGACACTTAACTGAAAAAAGAGTAGAGTTACAAAATTAAAATAGAAAAAATAAAAACATTTGATTAGAGAATATAGAAACCTATTTTTTTTTTAATGGGGTTAATCTATGTATTTATTATGATTTGGAATAAGAGATGCTAACTTAATAGGGCGGTGCATGTCTGACCTGGGCTTTTCGTGCGACGTTATGCGTTTGAATCAGGAAATGAAGGCCTGGAGTTATTTCTTCCGTTGAAGCCTATTTTGCTACTACCTCTATGGACCTAGAAACTTCTGCGGCTTTTCAAACTTAAGCAGGGATCCAACTTAAAAGTTCGAACGATAGGTGAAAGCATTGTTATAAAATCTATACAAGCACAACAGGTGGATCAAGGACACGGATGGCTCGGTATAAATCCCCATTGTTTTGCGAAAAAATCCAGTCGAAAACTTGATATTTAAAATATATATATATATTTTTTTTAGTTCAAAATAATATTATTTTTTTAAAAAAATATTAATCAACTTGAGTTGACTTCCCAACCCATGACCCAAATCTTTTCTTGAATTGACCGCGTGTTGGGTCTTACAATTATAGTGACAAGAAAGTGCCCAGGTCATCACTTTAAACCATTATTAATAAACCAGCCCGCCCAACCTAGACCGAGCTGAATTTTACAAAAAAAATCTGGGCGAGAACGAACCTTGCACGACCCGGTTAAAAAATGGGTTAACTCATGACCCAATCAAGAATCCATGAACTTTTGTTTTTATTTTTATTTTTATTTTCAAAAAAACATTATAATCTCTTAAAAATAAATTTGAAGTTAGGTTAAGTTAACCCACCTAGCTCACTATCCAGACCTTATCCCGATTGGAGTTTTATAATCATACTTTAACCAATTTCTCGAGAAGGGTAGAGATATTTTAACGGGGAGTATTAACAAAAGAAAAAAAAAAACTAAAAGATGAGGTAAATTCACTTCTCATCATTCACACCGAGTTGATCTTATACTTTTATACTGAAAACACATAAACGTTGGACTTCTGCTGGTAGAAAAGTATAAATAATGCAATCATGCATGTGATGCTCTAAAATCTAATAAAATTTGAATTTAAACCAGCTAAAGACCAGCACATCTAAGGTTTTTTCAGTTCAAAATATATTTGTGGGTGTGAAAGAAAAGAAGAATAACATAAGGGCAAAAAAAATGGTTCAAGAGGGTCGATACGGGCCCAAATAGCAAGGCCGGTCGACTGGTATTGTCAACCAGTCCTTGTACAACGAAGAGCCGGTCCAGTACCAGCTCTTGACAGTTTGCAAGCAATCTTCTTAATGCATGGGCAAATACACCAATCGTTAAGACTAAAGTGTTTAACACTTTAGTCCATTCGAACAAGTCCAAAAATTGCATGATCACACCATCATAAATCCATCGTCTTTTCTTCTTTCATCTCTCTCCAAGAACAACCGGTGTTTGAAGATCACTATAAAAAAAATCACAAGATGGCTTTATTGTGTTTTTGAAGTGAATTTATCAGATTAAG
>Ga0325404_1001276_pt1 | contig 26719 bp, 18 predicted proteins | sample PopdelMetagenome_18_FD_205664 | JGI IMG/M metagenome (GOLD analysis project Ga0325404, IMG submission 205664) | Populus deltoides microbial communities from Bellville, Georgia, United States - Xylem-Control-R1 | ecosystem: Host-associated > Plants > Phyllosphere > Stem > Wood/Secondary xylem...
TTATTGAAATTTTTTATCTATCAAATTTTGTCCTTATTCTTTTGATTGTTATTTATTTTATTTGAAATAATTTATGAAATATTAATTATTATTATTTTAATTTCTTCATCTTTCATTTTTATTTTATTTTTTAGATTTTATTTCTATTATTTTGATTATTATTTATTTTATTTGAGATAATTTATGAAATTATATTTTTTTTTAATTTCATCCTCATTCAACTTTTTAATTTGTAAGATCTGTTCCTCATTATTTTAATAAACTTGAGAAAATAAAATATTAATAAGTTATTTTCCAGCTCATTTTCCATGACATAACCAAACACTGGAAAATATTTTTTAATTTATTTTTCATTACACTATCAAATATAAAAAAATAATTCACTTTTCTAAAATTTATTTTTTTTAAATTTACTTTTCAAAAAAATTCTACTTTTCAATAAACAAACAGCATCTTAAAATCTGGCGTCACTTACCATATGAAGAGGATCAAAGCAAAGGTAGAGAGATACGAGCAGCATGCAAAAAGTTCCTGCCATGAGGAGGGCATGATGTGAACCTTTTAATTCCTTCCTCGGTATAACCACACACAAAAATTGCAACTAGTTAATATATATATATATATATATATCTTAAGAAATCGGAATTAATTAAAAGAAAAGTGTAACCTTCAAATTAATTATTCTTAATTATTGTAGAGGGAAAATTTTAGAATTTATATACGCCTTCTGCTTTGGTATAAATCCAATAATCTTTTTTAGTCTCGTTAATTACTAATTAAATACATGTTAACGGGGTATTTACATTACAATGCATAATGCCGACATGGAAATAGTGTAATTAAGATAAAATCAAAACTAGCCTTAATGTTTTACTCTTTTAATACATAATCTAATATTAAAATGAAATAAAAAGAATTATATTGAATTGAAATGTTATGCTATTTTTATTTAATACTCATATTTTATATGATGAAGACATAGCTTCTTTTTTAAAATAAACAAATAAAATAAAAATCATTGGTGACTAGTGTGAGAAAATGCTAGATGTTTTGTAATTTTATCTCATTATATATATGTATGTATGTATCCTGCAAGATATTAATGAACAACATAAATAACAATAATTCAGAATTAATATATAATCATAGCTATTTTAAACCATTGAAGTAAGATATTAAATTAAAAAAAAAAAAACTCTCAACACTTCGTTTGAGTTCAGAAATCCACTATAAAATCTAATGGTGCAAGACGGGTTTGGGTCTGTACATGAAAGGTTGGTTACTGTAGATCCCAGTACTATTAACCTTTTTCTTTTATTGATAAATATCTCGATTACTTTGCTTACTCGACTAGAAAGGCTACGTCTTTCCTCGATCATTTCATTAATTTCTCTAATTCCCTGATAGAATTAAAACTACAACTTTTAACTCTCCAGGCACCCAGGTGCCTCAAGTATAGCCCAAAAGTCAAGTGACACTATTTGGATTTTCATTAGCCGTTACGATTTGGGATTTAATTTTTTTTAAAAAACCTAGATTATTACATCAACTTGTATCTATTATTTTTATCCGGAATAATAATTTTTTATAAACAAAAAATTTCATAATTTTAATCCCAGTAGGCTGTAATTCAAGTTAATTACTTAAATTTAACTAGATAAATATTAAAATTCAACCAAATTTGATCGGTGGGGTAAGCATCAAGAAAGGGGAAAAAAAGGGAGGGGCAATTTATAAAAGTGGCCTCACACTCAAAAAAACTGAAACCTTAATTGTCTTGTTCATGTGTCAACAAGAAGTGAGGTGTCCCTGAATCTCTTATATCATCCATGTTTCTCACGTAAGATTGGAAGAGCAAAGAATCTGAATCACCTCCTAAGACGCTTGTCAGACCTGGTTACTTACCCCAGACGTTGCTGACCCTATCGAAGTGAAGTGACATCCCTTCAGTATTGTTTTTCTTAAAAAAAAACAAAAAACTAAAAATATCCATAAAAGAGCCAGCAAATTTGGAGGTCAGCTAGCTTAAGCAGTCAATTATTACTGAACCAGGCCACGATGAGATCATTCTCATGGAGGTTCTGTCACTGACGACTTCTCTTAAACAATTTTGCATTCAACTTGCTGCATGCTACGTACGTACTAGAATATGAATATTCAATGATGTAAGTTTCACGCGACAATTTTAAGTACAGTTTTTTACACAGTGAATAAGTTTTAACTGATATTATATTGGTTAATTTATTAATTAGATTGAGATATTTTTCACCAATCAATGGAATTTGTGTTTAAATGTTTCAAAACAATTTTTAAATGTGTGTTTGAACCATTTTTATAGTATCACTGCATATTTTTAAGAATAAGCTAGTTCACATGCATGCATTAATTTTTTTATATAATTAATCAATAATATATTCTGAATCATAGGTTAAGCATGCCTTGGCCAAAGCTCAAGTCTTAGATTTGAAATTGAATTTTGATCTAGTTAAATATTCAAGTTAATTTTAGATTTTTTTTTTCTAAATTAGCTTCTCAGATTAGACCGAATTTAATATCTGTGATCATAGCTGAATTTTTATCCGATTCATGATTTCGGTGCATCATCAGACTTTTCATTATTATTGCTGGATTTTTTAATTATTTTTACAAAATTTAATGTTTCTATATTAAAAAAAAAAAAAAAAACGATTTGAGCACTCATTGCAATGATGCAAAAGAACTGTGGTGGCCAATAAGAGAACGAAAAACTGTCTTGCATAAAGATGGATGTGTCCTGGAATGCTTTTAAAGGCAATCTTGAAGGCATACTAGCTAGGTGAAGCAATTTTTTTGTAATTAAAAGGCACTGAAAGAATGAATGTTGATTGTCAAAGATCATATCTGACCTGGAAGATATAATAAAGCAAATGATTAAAGTTATGAAAATGATTTGGGTGGGTGGATTTATTGGTAAGATGGGAGACCTTGTCATCCATGAAGGGAAGATGGGTTTGTCTATGCCTAAAAGGGTAATTGTGTGGATCCTCATTTCATATAGCTGGACATCACAAACACATCATGTCAAACTATTGTACGAACAAGTTGAGAATGTGGTGGGGTTCCTGATTTGGAAATGGACTGGCTGGTGATGGATCGGATGTAGACTATGGAGATCTGCATATTGATTCTGAGAGAGAAGAAGAAGAAGAAGAAAAGGGGAGGGTCCTTTTTCTAAGACTATCATTGGATAATCTCTTGTTTTGCCTTTTGCCACCCGATTCTCTTGATGAGTTTTCCATGCATTGGACGGCCCAAATGCAACGGTAACAAGAAGAAGAAAAGAAGAAGAAGAAAAGGTCATGATATTAGGAAATTACAGAAATGCAGTAGATATATATATAAAGAAGGGTAGCTTTTGGAAGTAGTAAGAAACAGAAAGGTGCCCAAGACTCCGCTAGCTGGTCTTGAGTCTTAACCTAGCTGTGCCCTAATTAGCCATCGGAGCTGTGGAGGAGAGGCCAGTTAGATAAAAAACGGAAAGTGTATATTGTCGAAAGCAAAAGACAATATTGATGTGCTAGAAAGGCAAAGGATTTTCACTCGGTCGAAAGCCTAGGCCCCTAGCGGGGCTTGTGCCAGCCTATGACATTCTTTTCTTTTCTTTTCTCAACAAAAAAAACTATCATATAAAACTAGGGATTCTAATACAAGCTGGTTTTGTGTTTGAAAGACGGAACCAAATGGAACTGGAGTTTTGAGAATTGGGGAAGGGGGGATGGCTATTCCCCTATCCTATTTCATAGCCCAAGACCCATTTGATTTTCCATTGGTTAATATATATAAACCTTCAATGCGATTTCTAGTGGACAAAACACATCAATGTCATGAAGCAAATTAAGTTTAGGTCTTTAACATTGCTAGATGCCATACCTTTTTGCCTTCTATGCGAATATGAAATGCTCCACAACTCCATTTGGGAAGTATGCATTATATAACCTTTATTGCTCAAACACCTTCAAAGGACCGCATAGCGCAGTGGATTAGCGCGTTTGACTTCGGATCAAAAGGTCGTGGGTTCGACTCCCACTGTGGTCGGTTTCTAGTTATTTTCATTTTTTATCTATTTTTTTTAATTCCTGATTAACCAGGAATCAATATAAAAAAATTAAAAAAAAAAAAAAACTGTTCTAAGAGTTGTATGTTATATTTTCCAACCTTTTTTTTTTTTTTAATTCGATATGCCATTGATAAAATGTTAGGGCTTGAATTTTCCTTGCACCCACAAATCCCTTCATTTTCAAGAACCCTCCTTCTCCATCCCCAACCCACTCTCCCTCCCGCTTCTTTCCCTCTCAAAATCTCCAAGAAAACCCATCCAAGACTCGTTTTGGCACAAACCAACAACAATAACGACCCAACTCAAGAACCCAAAGAACCAGAACAAGAAAAGAAAAATGGGTCTTCCAATAACAGTGGCGGTGGTTATGATTTGAAGCAAGATCAGCCACCTCCCTTATTCGATATCAAGTGGGGTGATTTGTTACTGAACCCAGATCCCGAAAACATCTTGGCCGTTGGATTAACTGGTTTGTTGTCCTGGGCTAGTGTTCAAGTTCTTTGGCAGCTTTTCGTTATCGCTTTGGCTATTCTTGTTGCTGCTGTTAAGTACTCTTTCATTGCTGCTCTCCTTATTTTCATCCTCATTACTCTTCTTTGAGGGTATTTTACTCCTCCTTGGAGTCTTTCTTGATGGTTGTAATAATTTATTGAATTTTATATTTGGCATGCGTTATTGGTTCTTGGGAATTTACAGGCAGAAATTATTGTCTTTCGTTTTCTGTTGTTGAACCATACAATGCTTTATGGTTGAAGTTGCTTTTATATATCATTGGAGAGGTTATGTAGCTCCTTCAACTTGTCCCACTTGTTCAAGTGCTATGTTATTTAATGAATTATTGAATGGAGAAGCAGAATCCATGTAGCTGATTTCAACTTGTTTGGAGCTAAGATTTACTAAAATCTGGGTGGAGCCAAGTTGTATCCTAGCTACTTGTTTCAATATGGTGTCACGAAGTTTGTCTGAAGAAGGAACATCAGTAACTTATTCCAGCACTGCACTTTCCTTTTGATGGGTTGCTTCCTTGGTTAAATTTGGGTAAAGAAGTTTAGTGTCAGAGAACTTTTTGTGTGATCACTTCCTCAATAGTAGAGAGATGGACACTAGAGTAAATGCAGCTCTCTTTAGTAGTTATAGCTTAAACATCATAAAATCTCTTAAGAAAGTATACAGATTTTTCGGTTCACCATTGCGTTCAGTATAATTAGTTTTACCTGAGAAGAGTTTGAATCCTGTGTATGATCAATTCTATCTGGCAATGTCAATTGTCGTGTGTCTTCGAATGAATTAGTTGCGAACGAATGGGAAAAAAAGAAAAAAAGAACCTGAGCAGGTAAAAGAAAGGTCCAAGAAGCAGAAAGTTGGTTATAATGTGGGAAAGTCGTCTGCTAAAAGCAACACTACTTCTCTGTTGTCATGGGTCAAATTGTGAACAAAAAAATATTCAATTGGCGATGTTCCCTCGCAGATAATCGGTATGAACCATGAAGACGCACAATTGCAAACGATCCGCACGCCTATGTAGAGATAGGTGTGTCGTCTGGTGCTGCAATCTACCGTCTCAAGTTTGCTCAGTGCCTTCAAGCAGAGCATAACTGGAAGACACTTTTATCATGTGAATTCCCAAGCATCCATAACTGTTGAACATCTCCACTCTAATCTGCTATATGAGGCTCGCAGGCGACAGGAGCTGGGCTATGAACTATCTTTTAAATGGTAAGATACCATCTATCATGCTTTACGAAATAATCCTGCTGAGGCAGATGGATTGCAACACTAACGGTTTGTCAGTGTTGTAAATTTGAACAGTAAAGCCAAGAGGCGAGGGAGGTCCCCCCCCTTTTTTTTTCATTCGTAGCTTGTATGCCAAAAACACTATGGAAAAAGAGAATGAGCAGTAGCCAGAAATGATATCAGTGGGAAACAACCAAAAAGAAGCAAGGGATATTCGGAACAAGACTGAATTCAAAAAAAATAAAACCCAAACAAAATTTCTACTTTGACATTAAATAATCCTAGCATCATCGACTAGTGGATTGTTAGGATAAGATTTGTGAAAAAACAGCTATAACATATAGAAGCAAAAAGTCAGATACAGGCTTCCATGTCTACATTCAGAAACTTCTCCAAACAGCTGGATTCACCATTTGAGATGGCAATATACTCTTGCATCACAGTCCTCCCTTCCTTTTCTCGTTGACAAAAAACCTAGCAGGAGAAAGTGAGAGTGAGCATCTACTGAACTCATGTAATAAGGTCCAAAAGCTGATTTACGCTACAAAAAAAAAGAAAAATTACCACAGCAGTGATTCTCAAGGAATTCCACAGAATCCTAATCTTGGCTGAACTTAATCTTCTTTGGCACACACTTGACATCACCAACCTGCAAAAAAAGGAGGGTGGCATAAAAATTTTTGATCAGTCATAATACATGGATACCAAAACAAAGGCAGAAAGATCCATTCTTGGTTTGTACCACAACGTGGCAATAAATAATCATCACCAAGGAATTAAATGCTTTTATGCTAAACTTCATTTCTCTAAACCATCAAAGCAATATTCATAAAAGTAAAGAAAAGGTATTGATAGCCACTATTCACTATGAATAGAATTTTTACACCACAGATAAAAATGATTCTCTACAACCATGGTAAGCTTAAGAGTGGCCCACCAATATCAAACAGAGTCGAATAGCAGTAAAAGCTATTCGTGAAAGAGAAAAATACGTAGGGACTATGCTTGACAGAACAGGCGGGGGTGTTTATATACATGATTTTGTTTTGATCTATGAACGAGTGGTTTGAACAGAAATATTCTGTGCCACCATGTTCAAAGGAATCTGAAAGCTTTTATATCCTGCATTTTGTCTTACAATCACATTTCTTGAGTCACCCAACAATAACTAGGATGACATGCTTACAGATCACAGAGAAGCTGACTTGTATCAAATGAGTATGAGCATCAGAGACAATATATGCATTGAAAGTATTTGTTACCATCTAAGATAAACAAAAAGCTCAGCAGCATTCTAAGTGAGTCAATATTCTATTTCCAAGAAAGTACAACTGATCACAGCTCCATGCTAAATGCAAGGGCAGTTATGGTCATGGTTCAAACAAGGAATCTATTGGAATCAGGGATGCAGGAAAAGGGAAGAAATCTTGGGTAAAAAAGACCACTATGAGTATTGGAAATTTTTCATATCACTCAGCAGTTAGAGATCTGATCCGTAGACTCAAGAATACACATGTTTGTTGTGTACATGGTAATGCTTTCCCATTGACATCAACTAGACTGGTGAGATTGACTAAAGCAATGGAAAAATTTTATTCTAAATCTTGATGCTAGACATAGCAGGCTGATTTCCTTCTCCTGTTCCTTTTCCCCAATTATCTTTGTACTTAGTCAAGTATTAAAAGGAGAAAAATGATAAAAGCTCTTACAAATTCCGGGCACTCATAATCCAAACCAGCAGCTTCTATCTTTTTTCGTCGCTTCTGATCTCGCTTCATAATCCTGCCCACCAATCTTCTGTGCTCATCAAGTGTTCTCTCCTGAATAGCCATAGCACAAAACAAAAGGGTTATCAAGCAATGGTCAGAAATAACATTTTTTCCTTCTATAGCATGAAAACTATAATTCCTCATGATTATCACTTCCTATCCACGACATACCTTGTTCTGTCGTTTTCTTTCGGTTTGAAGCCGGTCCACAGGGTTGTAACGATAATTAAAACCTTTCCATCTGTGTCCCCAAAGGGAAAAACAAAATGAGTAACCATAGCATATGGGGGAGGCAACCAAAGTAAACAGTATAGGATTCTGTGTTTATAGTTTCCAAGTTCACATATCCAAGAATTTAGCCAATAAAGAAAGAATAAAACCCATCAGCAGTATATAAGCGGTGAATGCCTACGGAAATAAATCACATGATGCTATCTTTCCTTTGCACTATGTAAAGTAAAAAAGATAAATTGCTTACAATTTAGGATGAACATGCTCCTGTGGAATAACATAGACTTGCAAAAGATGCTCAAACAACAGATAGTTATGCATACATTCAGCTACAACTTCTGCCACCTGCAATCAGCAAAGGGGTTTTGTTATAAATCCTCAGAAACATCAGCATTCAACCAATACTACAATCTTAAAATCTACAACCTCAGGATCTTCAAATTCCATGAATCCAAAATGCTTTGATTTTCCAGTCTGCCAAAAATCACACATACAAACACCAAGTTAGAATTAAAACCACACCAACTACTACATTTAAGACATCATTAGTCTACATAGCACATACAAAGTACCAAGAAAAGACTAACCTTTTTATTCCTCGCAATTCTCAATCTCTTGATAGTACCGAATTGCGAAAAATAAGCTGAAACATACAACAAAAATCTAATAAACAAAACCACAAAACACAATCTCAACAAAACCACAAAACACAATCTCAACAAAACATAAACACCACCCACTAATAACAAATTAAACCTTACCTTTCATTTCTTCCTCGTAGAAACCATGAGGTATCCTACCAATATACAGCACACCGGACTTATTTTTCAGCTCTTTCAATTCCGGTAACTTCCGCGCCGGTCCACCTTCTAATGGCTATTTTTTAACACGAAAATAAATTACGAAAAAAAAACAAAAAATTTGATGTAAGAAGAAAAAAAATTAAAAAACATACCAAGAAATCAGCAGCGGCTTGTTTTCCATTAACTAACTGGGTTGACGAAGAAGAAGAAATTTTGCTCATTTTCTTTTTCAGTGATTTCTTTGCTTTCGCCCCCATGGTAATGAACAAACAGCAAATCGAGAGGAATCTTGTTTGGTTGTCAGACGGAAGATATTAGAGAAGGAGCGAGAGAGAGAGGAGAGTTAAAGATATAAGACAGAAACTGAGAGTTCTGAGAGATTAGGGTTTAGGGAATATGGACATGGTCTGGGCTTCATGTGTGGGCCAATGTTAAGAATGACCCGACATAGAGCCAGGCCTAATGTAAATATAGGAAAATCTTATGGTGGAACGTTTTGATTATATTTGTTTTTAATAAAAATAATTTTTCAAATTTCATTTTGGCTTTCCATTTTTTTATAAATAATTTATGGTATATATTTTAATTTTTAATTTTAAAAAATAAATTTCTTTCATGATTACCACCACTATTACCTCTACCATACTGTCATTGTCTCTAAGAAGGATTTTTATTTTTTTTCCTATCTTAATATCAATGACTATATTTAATAATATAAATAATTTAACCGTCATAGATATATAAATTATAGAGCTTTTTATTTAAAATTCTATATTTGCAATATTTTTTAATTTAAATAACATAAAGAAATTCAAAGGATATAAAAAATTTATGAAATGTGGTTTTATTATGTCAGTAACAGTTCTTGCTCGGTTTAAATACTGGTATATAAAATTGACTATATGCACACATAAACTGACACGTGGACCTTTCTACCGGGCAGCAACCCTAAGGTACTTTCGCAACAGCAAAAAATAAAACTGAATTACACTTCACGAAGGACTAAATTGTGCCGGCACTTAAAGATAAGGAACTGAATTGTTTTTCTCCCGAAATAATAATGCCTTGTTGAGATGAGAACTTATCCATCCATGACTTTAAGTAAGATTTAGATTTATTTTATTTTTTTATAATGAAAATACATAAACACAATCATGAAACTCAAATTATAATTATTAATACTTGCTCAATAAAAAAATACGACAAAAAGGAGTAATTATAGTTATTGAATAACTTTTAATAGTGAAAAAATTCTATTAACTTTTAATAAAACTGGACGTAATTTTTTCCTTCTTATATTTATCTCTAAATATTAATAATAATTACAGCTTTAGCATAATAAAACTTTTCATGCAAGCATTTTATTGATTTATTTATTTCATAATAGAAAAAAAAAATAACCCGTCACTTGAAGTCACTGTAGCAGTCACCACTTGTCAGAAGAATTTACATGTATAATTGAAAAGTTGCTGCCAAATAGAACATCATAAGTAACCAAAATTTAAATGTAAATGGCACGATCGCTCTCCATCTCTCAAACCTGACGGTTGAGCAGCCAGAAAATTCACACTAAAGGATAGTAATCATAACTCACAACCAACAGAGTGAAGATATCAACCAAATGATGGCACATCTGTTTAATTAGTAACATGAATGGACCAGCCTCCCTCAACTCCTCCTATGAAAGTTTCTTTGACAAGCCTGGCTTTTCCACCCATTTTTCTTGATATTTGATTTCTTGACAACTTCTTGTGTATATTCACAATTGTAGCTACAAGAATTAGTTCATGGCAGATACAAAAAGGGTGATCAACATCTTGTTAAAGCCTGGAAAAATATCTTGGGAATGAGAGGGCTGAAATCATGTGAGCAGTTTGACTACATATAGCTTTGTCATCGAATTACTCGAGGAGCAACTGGTTGGGAGATGGAGTCGTTTATCCCTGTAAAGTTTTCATGATATAAGAGAATGAAGGACGTTTTGAGGGCTCGCTGCAGTGAAAGGAAAGCCCACTATTAGAATATGACAGAAAGGGGATAGAGATACTAAAGGCGCCGCGCACTGTACATTACTTGGTTCCTTACCCTGAGAAGGGTTTCTTGAAGATACACATATTTCACAGTTGGGAAATAAAATTTGTCCATAAACTCTATGGAGATATAATTATGAACGTCCACTTACCTATCCAAGCAGACCTTAATCAAGGCAGCCACTGAAGGATTTACATTGCTTGGAATCTCAAGCCTCCCGCCCATAAAACCAACAGCAGCAATGATCTGCAGCAAAATATACAGCACTCGTTTAACATAAATACTAGCATTTGTGTTCTGTATAATGCAGAATCATGTGTACATTAGTATCTGTTCCGATAACTATGATAGTTCTAGTTACAGACATCATCTCAGGCAGCAGTTAGTATTCTGTGCGTAATAAGGAACAGTCCACACCCTTCAACAGTTGACCAGTTAATATTCTGTGCATTTCCCTTTGAAGATCTCACATCCATTCTCAAGTTCAAAAATATTAGTTGATGAAGAGAAACCAATTCTATATTCTCTTGGATTATCAGTGTATGAATTTTGCAACAATTTGTGAAATGAGCATACGAATGCAAATTACCTGTGCTTGTTTTAAATTTCTCCATGGATGTTGCAGGGTCATAAGCTCCCACAAGACTACACCAAAGCTGTAAACATCTGATTTTTCATTTGATTGCTCATTACGGAGTACTTCTGGGGCCATCCACTCAGGCTAAAGAAGAGGGTCCAGAATTGTAAACTTAAGTTTGTAACCAAATCCATGTTTCGTCTATATAACATACAATACAAGGAAGTGCACGTAACAACTTATTGATTCCAAAGTAGTACTTACAGTCCCTGCAGCATTTGTCGATGAAATATATGTCTTCACTTTTGAGCGTGAGAGACCGAAATCACAAATCTGGATAAACATTTTCCTGTCAGTCTTCTCATCCAAAGTACGTTAATGAACATTCCCACAAAAGACATGAGAAGTGTCCACATTTTCATTGCAATAAAATTAGCTTGCTCTTTATTATTTCTTAAAGAGTATAAGAGGTACCTAGGCCACTAAGTTATTCTATTTCTGTTCTCAAATTTAGTTAGTCACTTCAGCATTGTATGCTAATCAGGGGAGGAATCAACAATGAGATTAGCTGTTGAAGCCCTGTGTCAATGGGAAATTTGACCACTGAAACTTTAAGACCAAAGCACAGAGAGAGGAGAGAAGAAAAAACAATTTTCAGGTTTAAGGTTAAAGGTTTTGAGCAGAGCAGAAAGTTTTTAAGCATCTCATTGAAAGAGGAAAAAGATTTGTAAATAAAAATGGATATCCAAATATCACTGTTTTGGAATACTAACCTTGACCTTGTATGCACTGTCCACTAAGAGATTTAGAGATTTCAAATCTCGATGAATAATGGGAGGTCTAAACTGATGGAGATAGTTCATTCCCTTTGCCTGCACAGATAAGTGAACAGCTCCTAAATCCAGGAAATTTATTTTCAACGTCTAGATGATGATATTAAAGTTCCAACTTTTTGCTAGCATTTGTTCCACTGATTATCCATTTGCATAGAAACATAAATATTAGCCAAAAGAAGAAGAAGCATACAACATCATTCGCCATATTTAAGCGGCGCCTCTCATTCAGTATCAAGGCAGCATCAGGCAGGTGTAAAAGTTTGTGCAAGCTGCCTCTGCAGTCCAAAGCAAATTATTTACATGAACAAAGAGTTGATTTCTTACAAAAATATCTACCAAAAATCATCACAAAGAATTTTAATACCTTGATAAATACTCCATAACTATGGACAAGTTAGGGGGTTGGGTAACAGCACCCATAAAGAGAACAATATTTGGATGTCGTAAACGTTTCATTATAGAAACCTGACAAACAAGAATCAATGCAATTAAGGTTAACTTGAAACATGAAAAACTAGACAGTCAATGTTAGTTTTTACAGAACAAAGTATAGGTACCTCACTCAAAAATTCCTCAAGCCGCTCTGCGTGAAATTCTTGCTCCTCGAGAATTTTGACAGCAACATCCTGAAATTGATATTTTCAGTACTGATGAAGATCAGAGCATTAAAATGAAGATGCAAAACTTAAACAATGAACTAATCATGGCGACAAAACTGAAGGGGCTAATAGAAATATCCAGTATGATTACATAGTTGATAGAAACTGAAGGACTGAGACAAGAATTGATGCACTCAAATGACCACTTCTAGGTGCAAGAATGGCTAGTAATCAACTCAAGATTATTTTGCATATCGTAAAGCATACATAAAAATAACTACTCTACATATCCTAACTACTTTATAGGTCTACAAACCATAATACAAGGCAGTCCTGCAACCAATAACCTCCTAGGAAGCCTGAATAGATAATGACAAAAGAGGAGATTGGTTTTTTTGTAAAGGCACCAAGTGTTATAGCAGAATCCACAATAGAACACCACTTTGCTGCTGGGTTTTCTTATAAATAATGTATACATATAACCTTGTATCTCATCAACAACAGCAATCATAGAGATGAAAGATTCCCGCTCAAAAACCACTATAAATACATATTCAAAACTTGCAAAACAAAATGTCTATGATGATTAGATAAAAGGAAGAAATTCTTACCGAACCACGCCAGTCAGCATGATAGACAGTTCCAAAGGAGCCTGAGAAGCATTTGTTAGTATCCTTCATGAAAGAAATCTCACAAAATTCACAGACTAAAATACAATGGACGCGTGAAGGGGATGCAGAAATATCAATAGCTACCATATCATGCAGCTGTGAGGTCCTTCCAAAGTTCAAATGAAAAATACCTGATCCAATTTTCTTCTTCAATAGAAGTTCACTCCAGGGAACATCCAAATCTTCCTCTTCGAGATGAAGTTGATTGTTTGATTTACTTAGTATTGTCTGGTTTATTTCCATGAACAACAAATTATTTGTAGCAACAGGCTTTGGATTAGAGATGACAGGATCTGTATGTTTTTTCTTAACTGGTAGGATAGAACTTGGCACATTGGGACCTTCAACGAAGTTCTTCGTCTTTACGACATTCAGATATGGATTATATGAGTTTGGCGCCTGCAGATCCATGTCATGCATGATGTTCTGAGCAACTCCTTGGTGCAGAGGTGACAGAGAAGCTTCATGTTTGTTGCTTGATGTGGGTGGAAGGTTCTTCATGTCTTTACCAAGCCTTGAAATGAATCTGTCATCTTCATGAATAGTAGTGCCTGAAAATCAAAGTTTTGTAAATGTCACTAACAAAGAACTTCACTGAATCTCAATTGTCTTTAAGTACCATTTACAAGCATAAGTTGTCACTCTAGCATTTTCTTTGGGAGGTCAGACTCATAGTCACAGTCACAGTCAGGCACGTCACGTGTGCTGTAATAAACTGTATTGAGCATTACAATCAGCATATTTAAGCCTTCTCTTTTCTGTTAACAACTCTTTACATTTATTTAAATACTGTTACGGTTGAATGAAGTTTGATCACAAGATATGAATTAATTCTTTAGTTTTTTACAAAATTTACAATTTGAAGGCACAGGGAAAGTATTATGCATCTTAAACAAGTATGAAAATGTGGTGGGGATTGTAGAGAAATAGGTTAAACAAATAGTAAATGATGCATAAGTTGATCCCTATGTCACCTGATTATGACAAACAAATGCCAAAGCCATCGATCATGTTTTTTAAAAATATTATAGATTCCTGAAGTAGATAGGGAATCACCTGATGAAGGATTATCAAACACAAGATTAAGTGGCTGGCAGTCAAGGAAATAGAGTTTGGCTGCCGATGTCCTGAAGTCCTCAGTTGTTTGGATAGATTTAAACCTTGGATGAGACAATGGTGAAGAAACTAATATTGAAGATGTACAATTGAGTGAGGAATCAGGCTGGCTTAGGGCTCCTGGCTTTCCAAGCAAATCAACAAAGTATTCCCTGAGGATTACAGAATTAATTAAGAGATCAACCACTCCATGGACCTTTCATTTCAACAATTATAGAGCAATATGAACTACCGTAAAGGAAAACTCCTACCATAATTCCCAAAGATAGGTCAGTCATTCAACCTCACAATTTCGAACAACTGAGCTTTGCAAACAAAAGCAACTGTGAATCCTCTCACAGCAGTAATTACTTAGGGAACTGGACGACTCTGTATCTAATTGCCTAAATGGAAGTGCAAGCAGGTTCAATGGAAAACATGGATGAAACCTACAGCAATCCAAGATTCACTCATCCTCTCCCACTCTTAAGTCTGCACTACATAACACTAAAATTGTTAATATATATACCAATCATAAAATTTGATTTACCCACATTTTAAAACTCTTATTGCTCCACATATTTCCAAACTACTATATACTGAAATTCAAATGATAAATGGCTGAAAGCGCATACCTGTCATCACCAACTTGAACAAGACAGGATGAAACAACATCTCTTCTGCAGTATTTACATCCGTTAACAATTCTGCAAGGCAAATTAATAGAGTCTGCCAATACCTACGAAAAAACACATTTCAAGAGATGTGAAATTGTCAATGGAGACATTCCTAGGTCAGAAGAGACAGATAAAATAATTAAAGGAACACACACACACATATAGCCAAAAGGTTACATTTTTCCTTTTAACATACAAATCATATGCATTCAATACAAACATGGACAACATGAAAAAAACTATCGAATGCAATGAACAACAACAAATTTGTGATATTTACTTTAAACAGTAATGCACGATGAACACAGAGGCCAATCGTTAAGCTTCCAACCAGAATTACAACAGAACCTAAACGCCTTTTCATAACTTCAGTACATTCCTTCCAGCATTTGGCGAAATTGTCATCATCTTCATTGAAGACAACACCCCTGAGACAAGAACAAAAACCTTTGTTGACAAGAATTATAACACAAAAGCATTCAAGTCAAACACCCGAAACTGATCATAACTCTAGAACTCACCCCATACGATTACAAACAAGATTCGCAAGCTGCTCAACCACATCTTTTGTTGTATTCGAGCCACTCCAAAGACCAATAACTCTATTATGTAACTCCTTCAAACCAGGATCCCTCAATCTATCTACCAAAACCACTTCTATTGACAAATCATTGACAGCCTTTAATGATTCAAAAGACGGGACACGACTATCAGCACTTATACTCCATGTATAAGGATCCAATCCATGCATTACGTAAAACCCATCTGGAATTCTATCATTATAAGACAAACATCCATTCACCTGAGACAAATAAAATCATTAAAAAAAAAAAAAAACAGACACCATTTCAGAGCACAACAAAATATTCTAAAAAATCATCGTAACCAAATCTTCTTCGAAATCACTTCTAAAAGAGAATCTTAAACAATTGAATTCGTGGGGTAAACTCACTTCAATGGTTGAGATTTTTCGGTAAGTGAATTCGGAAAGAATGAGTAAAATTAGCGTTGCTCCTATCTGTATTTTTAAATAAATTAGACATTCAGGGGAAATCCTCCAGCTAGCTTGCTTGCATGCATGAATACAAGAAAACTAAAAAAACAAATAAAAGACGAGCAGAAAGTACCCAAAAACGATGAGAAAGGGATTCAGGAGAATCAGAGAAAGAAGAAACTCCTCTGTTACTATCACTAGAATTCCAATCCAAGAAACTGGGATCATTAGCTGAAGCAGCTTGTGAAGATAGCCTCAAAGCCAGAGCGAGCTGTAACTGATAACTCTCTTCCGTTCGTTTAGCCCAGCTCTTTATCGTTGCTTCTTCACACCAACTTCCAGACTCCTCCATTCCAGGAAAAATAAAAAAAACTCGGAGCTCCCAATTACAGAATGAATTCAATGAACTTAGAGCATTTGAGGTGGAACATTGAGAAGAAGAAAGAATGATTACCGGAAATGGAAATGATTCGCTGACATTGATATTTTAGTTTAGCTTGGAATGGAAAGAGTAGGGAAAGGAAAGGGAATTTCTTTTCTTCTCTTTTGTTGGGTGGGGGTTAAGTGGGGTGTTCCAGTTTTTGAATGTTACAGGATTCTGCTAAGTTCAGTGAATGGATGGATGGGATCCTGTGTGGGCGGGTGTACGGTGGAATAGTATGTCACTGATTGGTTGTTGGGCGGTCTTCTGTGATTTGATTGGTTAGTGTTGGTTAACGAACATGGGCAGGTCACAGACTCTCAGGCAGGTCCTCAAATCGGTAGCCGTTTAGGACTAATGACCTTTGACATTAATATTTTTGGTTGTTCTTGTTTTATCCTTTCGATTTTAAGATTTTTAATGCAGGATTTTTTTCCACCATTTTTTCCTTGGTTTCAGACTGATGACTACAACATAAACATGAGCATTGCTAAAAGATTAATCATTTACTTTATTAATTTAAAAAAATCATTCCTCGACTCTGTACATTTTCTTTCTTTCTTTTTTTCACAGCCAACAAAAATAAAAAAATAAAAAAATTGAATAGTCTCCAATAAAAATATAGAAATTCATTTCAAAATCATTCAAAAATATATTTATTTTATATTTTTATTTATAACTAGACACAACCACAATTTCCAGGTTTCATAATTGAACTGTCATTTTCACAATTATGATCATCAATAACCTTCTGTTTGTCAAGAAGTTGAAAATGGGAAAAATTGAAGGGAACCAAAAAAAAAACTTTTAAGATTCGAGTGAAACAGAAATTACCATGATTTTTGCCATAATTATCTAAAAAAACACGTTTGATTCTATTCAGATAATCTGAGGATGAAACTTATCTGTTTAATGATATCTTCTTTAAACACTACACTCTCTCTTTACATCGAAAACAAGACAAAAGTTTTAATCTTTCTGTCCCAAGAAATGGAAGTTGATCTAGCACCAAAATTGCGTGCGGTGCTTGGCGGAGATGGCGGGGCAGTGGCTGTGTTCAGGTTGGTGGTGTTGATGGTCGGAGGGTCTTGGAAACCGCTGTTAAGGCAGGTCATTTTCTGTTTTTGAAAGGGAGTTTCACTGGGAATACAAGTCATAATTTGATACACGGTTTTAGCACCAGTGTGCATCAGCTAGCTTGTGACATTTCTTCATTAACTACGTGGAATTAACCGCTCTCCTTTATGCTGCCAACACACCACAATGGAAAAACAATAATGCCAACAAGAAAAACATAGCAAATAAATGCCTTAGTGCACAGAGTTCTATAGTCCCTTGTAAATCCAAGGAACGTGTCCTCTACAGATGAGCTATCCATGCACTTAACAAAAGCTGCAATTGTCAAGTCTGGCAGTCTGCTACATGGAAGAAGACAGTCATTTTTCAAAAACCTAGAACTCGAGAAAGAACAGTGAAAGAGACGTGAGAAAAGGTACTTACAAACAAGATCCAATTAGAGAAATATTGGACCACAAAAACTTCTTCTGAAGCTTGCCACAAGATGACGCTCTTTAGAGAAATTCTGAGACTTTCCTGGTATGATCCGAATTCAAGTTAAAACAATATCATCAGAAAAACCACATTTTTGGTCCTCTATAAACCACCACGCCTTAAATTTTCCTTATGGAATCCAAGTATCTTCCCAGGATCGCTATCCTCAGTTTCTGAAGAAAACTATTCTCACATTCACTAAGTGGTGATGAAACAGGCGAGACTTTAGCAATAAGAACAAAATTCTCTCCATTTCCAACATCAATTTCATACAGCTCATGAAAAATCTCCTGAAACTCATGTATCAATGTATCATAGAACAATCTAGTCGGAGGAATCACATTCATGACAAAAATCCCAAAATCACTAAGAACAGACCTAGCAGCCAGAAGAATGTGCTTCTTAACAAATTCCAATGGCGGAGCAATGACACCATTTCTAGCATCACAAGAATCTAAATCAACCATAATGACATCAAACTTGGCATCAAAAACATTTGCATGATTTAAATAACAATCACCGTTATCTTCACCTGAAACCAAATTCAGCACCCTATCTTTACTCGCAAGCTTCTCTACATATTCTATAGCATCCCCAACACAAACCTGAATTTCTTCCAGCCCAAAATACTGCCTCGCAACGCTCAAAACCTCCTCATCCATTTCCACACCAAAAACTTCAAACCCCAATTGAGTTCTCAGAAAACTAAGTAAAGCTCCACCACCTACACCTAAACACAAAGCTTTAGGCTTTAACCCTTTTCGAAACCGATCCTCGATACAAGAACCAATCAAAGAAAGACTAGCTACCATCGGTATCAAATATGAATGCACCAGAACCTTAGTGTCAGGCCTAAACTTCACTTCTCCACCAATCTTAACACGATCTAACTCAAAAACCTTCTGAGGCACGATTCGAATCTCTGTTTGAACCAAATTTGGCATTCTTTTGAACCTCAATCTCCTCCTAAACTCTCTCAATTCACTATCACTCTCAATCTCAATATCCTCAACAAGCATTTCACTAACAAAAATACCAGCACGTCTCTCTAAAACCACACTACAAATCAAATTATCTTCATAATCCAAAATAGGCACATCAAAAATCCCATCTTTAACGCTAACTTCAGGAGATAAAGCAAAAAACAAAGGCTTTAAACTATTTTCAAGACTTTTTACATACTGGGCATCCTCCCTTTTGTGGTAAGTCAATGGAGATGAATCAGGGCCGTTGATTCGATTGTTGCCGATCAATATGAGCCGTGAGATTCCAGGAGAGGATAAGAGGAGCTGGAGGTGACCTGACTCGGTTGAGAAAATCCAATCTGGTTCACGGGTTTGAGGGACAAAGAGAGCTGCGACTTGAGGAGACTCGGTGAGTTGGATTGGGGAGTCGAGGACCGCAACTCGGAGGAGGTGAGTTGGGAGTACGGGGTTGGGTATTGTGAAAGAGAGAAAACGAGAGGGGATTATGGTTTCGAAGGTTTTTATGTCAAGGGCCATTGAGTCTGGCTTTAGAAGAAGAGGGGGAGAGGTAAAGGAAGGGCAATCAGGAGAGGGGGAAGGAAGGAAAAGGTGGAGGATGGAAGGTGATGTCAATTTTCACTGCGAGAAAAATTAATAAAACTTCAGTGTTCAATTTGCTGAAAAAGGCGTCGGACAAAAATACCCTGGAAGCACAGGGCACAAACTTGATCCAAAATTAATCTGGTGACTCAAAGTTTAAATTGAATGGAGACCACATCGATTCAGTTTTTTTAAAAAAAAAATATTTATTTAAATAAAATATAATTTTAAAATATCTAAAAAGATATCCTGTGAATCAACCCTTGCATCTTTATCAAGTCTTACATCTATGAAATAGATTATCCCAATTTATTTTTTTTGTTTTTTAATTTAATAGTATTAATTTATTTTTCTCAAAAGTAGCTTAACATTCCGAATGGATCTAATTATAAAAAAAAAAAAAATTGCATCTAAAACGTTTCAGCCCCACAAAAAAGGGGAAAATACTAGATATGATAGCAGTATGTTTCTGAATTCTGATAATAATTCCCTGACATTGCAACCTATATAGGAATTGAAACAGAAATAATTCTCTGCTAAGAAAGTTCAAATTATCAGAATATCTCATGCTGGATGCTGCTGCTCGAAACTGGTTTATAGGAGGAGGCAGCTGGTTCAAAAGGGCAATCAGGCCTCCCACACGAAAAGCAAAATAGGCCTCCTTTAATCCAACCAGCTGGGCACCATCACCTTGCACCTGTCACCAGAAAGCAAAATGTTGGCGCTAGTTCGAATTAAGCTCCCTGGAATTTGATGCAAACGCTGACCAACAAGACCGTAGCACCAATCAGTCGTGAGACCAGAAAAAATAGTGGTGGTTTGTATGAAGATATTTTTACTTTAGACATCAGCATCTGGAAACTGGTGGGAACATGGTTGTGTTTGTTATTGTATTGGTGATTATTTTTTAAAATATTTTTTATTTAAATTTAAAATTTTATTTTTAACATAGCATATTAAACAATCTAAAAATATAAAAATAAAACAAAATAAAATCATTAAAAAAAAAAAGACACAGCTATGCCGGCCCATAATATATCCATTTGCAAACATGACTGTAGCATGATAAATATCCACTGTTTCTTCTTTCTCATATTTCCAATTTTAAGGCTCACCTCTGTTTCAACCAATCTTTCCACTTGAATCACCTATTCCACGGCCTCTACCCATGTCCTTAGCACCTCCATTAGCACTATCAGGGTCACAGCCAAGCCCTTTCACCAGTACCGTCCGATGCTCAAACCTAGGTGGCTTTGGATTGAAAAAATTGAGAGTCAATCAATTAAATCTTCAAGTTTCTACATTTCTGAACGTGTATAGCAGAAGGCAGAAAACTAATTAATCAATTAAACAAAATTGCGAATTTCAGATTTCTGAAACAAAAATAAGACACAGCTCAACATTCTTCACGGATTCATATAAAATGACAACAAAAGTAACTGCAACACTAAGCAGTGCAAGTATGTATGAACACTATGAGGTCACAGGGCTATAAAACTCTCCTCCATGAACAAATTTCGCAAGCATAGTGACATCAGGGTTTCATGAGGTGCAATACTGTCACTGAAATCTTGTCAGGTACCTAATGCCATATGAAAAGAAAAACTCAAGGACTTTTTTTTTTCTCTTTTAATGTTCCCTGCCTAGCTCTGCAAAGTTGACGAGCAATATTGATATCTATTAGATGCAAGATAAAATCATGTGGCTCTAGTAATTTTGTTTCCATTTCAATGCAATCAGATTTTAAATCAGAGAAATCAGGATGCCCAAGGTACTTGATCATAAATGAAGTTTCTCGAGCGAAGTGAGTGAATCTAAGTGAGAGTTAGCACATCCCATTTTTCTGAACCAACAATTCTCAAGTGCTGATTGAAATCAAAATCAAACAATTTCCGTCACATTGAATTTTCTCAGTAGCCAAACAGAGAACTAGGACTGCCATTGAAATTTGAAAGAGATGTTTTATTCACTGACATTTTAAACTAAAATTTAAAGTTTTCCTCTAAATCAAATTTACCTGAATAGGAAGTAGAAATAAAATAGCTAAATCAATGAAACACAATCAAGTGAATTGTTGGAAAATCCAGTGGGAGAACCTGCTTTTGAGAGAAACCATGGTAGCCAGGAGTGGAGAAAACTTGAATCTACTATAAATTAGGTTTCACAGCTCTGTTTGGCTGCAAGGGAAATGAAGAAAAGTGACTCTCTCACATGCAGTATATGATTAAGGAATTGAAAATTTCACCTGTGTCATATCATCGAATATTGTACATGCAGCTTTCAGGACTGAAAGGCAGCCTCTGTCTAGTTTTAAGGTGAAGATCCTTCTATAGTTCAGAAATTATAATGCTGCCAGCCAGCAACAAACAAGCAACCAGAAACTTGTTTTGAGTTTTTCAATTAGCCCAGCCTGCCTCAGAAATGCATAATAATGATAAAATTACATTGCTGGGATGGAGGTAACGATACAAAATATATTTTTTTCATTTTCAAAGCAGAGAGAAGTTGAGCCAGCAGAACCTCTTCTTTGTTGTTGTTGAAATAACTTCCTTTCACATTTCCACTTCCAGTGAAGAAATTCTGTCAACATACATGAATGCCTTCCTGCACCACGTTAGTGCCTATTTGGAAGTTTTTGCTTTTGGGTCTTTTTATCTCTAATACCATCATACAGAAGTTCATAAGCATAGTAAGTTATACAACTTCTCTTCAACAAATCTTCCACAACTATTTTAGGCGCTGCAACCACCTTCTTATCAGCCTCTGATATGCTATTCACAACCTCAGGGACAATACCATTGTGCACCATAAAATGGATAATATCAACTGCCTCATGAACTCTGTGCTGCACGCAAAGGCAATTTATTACTCGCCCAAACGTTGTCAGTGATGGAATGAACCCTTTCTCAATCATTTCCAGTAGAAACTTGTATCCAGAATCAGTGTTTCCTGTTATGCAAAAGCCATCAATCATGACACGATAAGTGTACATGTCTGGGGCACAGCCTCCAGCACCCATCTCAAGAAAAAGCTTTTCTGCCATATGAAGATCTAGCTTCTCAGCAAAAGCATTGATCATTATGTTATACGTTGCTGTTGTATGTGAGACCTTATATTGTTCTCCCATTCTTCTAAAGAGCTGGTAAGCTCCTTTCAGGTCCCCATTATTGGCAAACCCACTGATGATTGTCGCAAAACTAACAGTATCTGGTGTAATGCCTTTGTTTAGTATTTCATCAACCAAGTCCAAAGCCTCATTTACTTTCCCAGCTTTACAGAGGCTCTCAGTGAGTATATTGTATGTGATTTTGTTAGGGACACACCCTTTCTCCACCATCGTTTTGAAAGTTTCCATCAAATCTTCATTCTTTACAGCCTTCGAGAGGCCATTCAACACAGAGTTATATGTGATCACATCAGGAGTAACACCATGGCTCCACATTTTATTCAGAATCTGAATTGTTGTTTCCATTTTCAACTGTTTACAGTAGCCATCAATCAACGTATTAAATGTAAAAACATCAGGAACATATCCTTTGGCGATAGCATCATTCATTAGGTTATTGGCATCGGAGACACAACCCATCTTGCACAATCCATTTATAACTAAATTATAAGTCCATATATCAGAGCTGCAGCCATTTTCTGACATCTCATTCATCATCTGCAAGGCTTGCAAGATAAGTCCTTCCTGACACAACCCTTTAATTAGCATGTTGTACAGGATGACAGTAGGCTTCAATCCTTTTCCCAATGCCGCGTTGAAAAGAGCCAGGGCACGGTCACTTTCATCATTCTGGCATAACCCGTTAATTAGGGAGCAATATGTGAACTCATCAGGCACAAATCCCTTGCAAATTGCCCCTTGAAGAATCTTCTCAGCATTTTGTATCATACCCATTTTGCAATATCCATCAATTAAAGTGTTGTAAGTGAAACCATCGGGCTCTAAACCACCATTCACCAGTTTGTGCAGATACTTCTCAGCTTCTACTACATTAGAGTTTTTACACAATCCACAAATTAACGTGTTATACGTGACCACGTCAGGAGTTAGGCCTTCTCTAATAACACTATCCAACATACTCATAGCCCCACTAAGCATACCCTTTCTGCAAAGCCCTTGGATGAAAATATTAAATGTAAACAAATTTGAGCACATACCCTTCTTCAGCACCTTGTTGAGAAGTCTTTCACTTTCTTGGACCTCCCCCTTCTTACAAAGAGTGTGTAAAAGCTTGTTGAAAGTAGAAACATCAGGGAAAATACCTATCCTGAGCATATCATTAAACAATTCATATGCCTCAACTCGGTAATTCTCTTCATAAAACCCAGCAACAACAGTACAATAGGCAACTGCATTAAGCTGACACCCTTGAGAAACCATGTTATTAAGAAGCCTTAAAGCAGAGTGAGGCCTTTTCGTCCTACAGAACGACTTGATCCTAATAGTGAATGTATAAACATCAGGAACAATCCCCACATTCTTCATTCTCAAAAACACTTTATGAGCTTGCTTGAAGTACCCAGATTCCACCAATATATTCATAATTGCATTATAGGATAAAACAGATGGCTCACAGTTATAAAAATCCATTCTTTCAAACACGTCAACAGCCTCTTGAACCTTCCCTTTCCTTCCATAACTTTTCATAGCTCCAATATACACTCCTTCGAGCAAACTATTATCGATATCCATCCTCATCTCCGCAAGCACGTTCTCCATGGCCACGAAATTCCCGTGAAACCCAAGTTTTTGGATAATGCATTTGTAAGTTAACAAACTGTGCTTGAATCCATCTTCTCTTTTAACTTTGTTGAACATTTCAAGGGCTTTGAGAGGATCCTTTTGCTGCTTCAAAACAGCTGCCACGTGTTTAGGAAGCAGAGAAGCACTCATCCCTGCAACTATGGAAGAAGCTGGTGATAATGATCAAAACCCATCCAAAAAATTCCTGCCCAGTTGATTTTGAAGCCAAGACAAGGGGGTAAAGAAGAAGAGGAAGGAGAAGAAGTGTGTTGCTTTTAACTTGATTCAATTTATTTTCCTAGAGTACAAAGAAGAAGAAAAAAATACACAAGCCATTTGATAAAATTCAAAAAAAAATCATAGCACTTTGAAAGGAGGAAATTACCAGTAATGTGGAGACAGGAACATGAAATTAGGGTTCAGAGTTGTTGCACGAGACCGGTGGCGTTGGAAGTAGAGCTGTTAATAATGATTATTTTCTGTCTCGTGCTTAAATGGAGAAGATGGGCATGGAGGGGGTGTAGTCATAGTCTTGAACGGTGTCGTTTCTTTTTCTTTCTACTTGACGTGAATTGATTTTTACCGTTGATAGGATCAGGTAATATTTTTTTGTTTGATTTGATTTTTATTAAAAATAATAATTAAATTAAAATTATTTTTTAAAAAGATTAAAATTAGTTTAAATTCACTAGTTTTAGTTCAGTTTTTTAGGATAAAAACCGGTTCCAACCAGTTTAACTTGGTTTTTCAATTTTGGTTTGGTTTTTTTGGTTTAGCTCGGGTTTTTTTTCGTTTATTTTTTTTATTTTAGTTTATAAAACTAAAATCAAATCAGTCAATTTATTTAAAATTTTAATTGATTTAATTAGGTTTTTTTTATAATTCAATTTTTTTACTTATTTTTTTTTTTTTCTAATTTTTTTATCAACTCATAATTAGAATTAATAATTAAAAAAATCATTAAACTGGTCACCGAGATCATAATACGCGTTCGCTATGGTGATGGGGATTGCGAGAATTCGTGTTTTTTACATGCATTTACAAAATATGTTTAATTTTAAAAAATATTAAATTAAGATTTTTTTTAAGTATTTTTATATAATTTTATTATATTAATATATAAAAAAACAACACACTACCAAACAAAAAAAATACTTTTGCAGGGTATCTTGAACCTGAATGCTACACTTGTTCACGTGGTTACTGTAAAGAAGCTAGCTAGATAGACGCCATCATGATCTTGTTAGAGCTAGCAATATATGTATTGTGAAGCTCTATTTAAATTGAATGAGCATCGAGGATATAAATTATCTATATTCAAAGCTTATATTATGATTATTGTAGCTGAACCGTGTGTGGAGATAAAAAAAACCCATCAATCAACATGTTAAAAGGCATGCTATGTCTTTCTATAAGAGTGGGTATGAAGTTTTTCTTTATTATTTTCTTACATGATATATTGTGACACATGTTTTCAAAGTGAAAAATCAATTTCAAATCACATACCCAGTTGACTACTAGCATATTTTATATATTTTATTTGTTATGTAGTTTTATATTTAAAAGGATAAAAAAAAACAAAGTAATAACAAGTAGAATATCAAGTCTGATTATATGGCTCTAGCTTGCTTTCGAATAATATCATCATATTTAGCTGCACACTTAACTCATGTATATATGGTACGGTGATTTGTCATATTTCAAATCTTTTAGTTTGGTTGCATGTTTAACTTAGATAGAAATAAGGGTGGTGAGTTATCATACTCGTTATATTTAGATTTAGTTATTTATTGACTCTAAATATATGTTGGTCCGTCCAAGTTGTCAAACTCAAAATTATTAAGTTCAGCTATATGTTGAGTTTAGGTACATGCGGATCAGGCGAATTGCTACACCAAATATCATTAGTGTTGTGTTTGTTTTTCGAAATTCACTTTACGGGAAACCACTTTTCAAACTTTCATGTGCTTGTTTGTCATTAGAAAAGTTAGTCAATGAAAAACACTTTCTAGTCAAATGAAAATTTGGCTTGGTTTCTAGGAAAGTGTTTTCCTGTAAAATTTGGGCGGAAAACACTTTTCCGGAAGTTGTGAAAAATTTAGAAATGTTATATTATTTACTGATTATATCAAATTTGATCCTCAAACTTTTGATTGCTATATATATATATATATATTTTTGTTTTGAATATTTATTTTTCAATTTCATCTCTTAAAATTTAATTTTTATATTAAATTTGGTCCTTATTTTTATAATTGTTATTTGCTTTTTCCTTGTTATTTTTTTATTGAAATTTTTTATGTATCAAATTTGGTCCTC
>Ga0325404_1001281_pt1 | contig 26690 bp, 19 predicted proteins | sample PopdelMetagenome_18_FD_205664 | JGI IMG/M metagenome (GOLD analysis project Ga0325404, IMG submission 205664) | Populus deltoides microbial communities from Bellville, Georgia, United States - Xylem-Control-R1 | ecosystem: Host-associated > Plants > Phyllosphere > Stem > Wood/Secondary xylem...
TTTTTTTATTTTATATTTAAATTAATGTCCCTTCTCTCTAATTTTTTATATTGTTTATTTATCAATTTTTTAAATAGAGATTTTTCATGTATTTAATGTTTTGAAAAGGTTATTCTAATTCATCTATCATATTTTTAATGTTTTACATAAATAAAATTTATTATCAATACTTATATATCTTTTACTTTTATGAGAACGATTATCTTTTTATTTTAGAATTATATTTTCATTAACAACTCTTTCTCATTTTATTGGTTCATACATATTAAGATTTATTTTATTTTGTGTAAATAACATCTTTAGATTTATCAGATAAGAGAATCATGATATGATATAGTAAAATACACTTACAACATTGCTTTATTTTTTTACCATGTTAAAAATTAACTTTAGTTCTTACATATTTTTATTAACTTATATGATTTTCATTTTATTTTATTATATATAAGCATAAACATTTCAACTTACATTTATAATTTTTTACTTTATGTCAAAAAATAAGTTAACAATACCTATATATTTATTATTTTATATTAGAAAAAAATATTATCTAAACTACGGTGAAATATGGGTAAAATAACTAATATTTTTCTATGGATACTGGCCAGGGACCACGTCCACGACCGTAATGACCCATGAGCATTTTTCAGTGCTTCCATCTCAAGCAAACACCGTAAAATTATTAGCTCAATGGAAGCTTTGTCACCCTTAATCCAAATAAATAAAAAAAATTCGTTCAGCCATGTGAGGGATGCTTAGAAGTTCGAAAAATCACAATCAATCGGTATTCCCCACGTACCTAGTCCAACTGTATATATATCAATTAATTTTATAAATTTTAAAATTAACGAATATGTAAATTTTCAATAACCTTGAGATTTGTAGAACTTGAACTGGTAATTTTTAAAAAACAAATTTAAAATATAATAATCTCTATAAAACAAATTTAAAATCTGATAACCAGTTAAGTTATGCCTCTTAATCTATCAATATTTTATAACAAAAAAGAAAGATAATTAAAAGATACTTGCTTCATTAATTTATTAACAATTGCATGTAAATTTAATGCTGATAGATAAATGCATATATTCCTGATAAGAATGTATTCATTTCCATTGCGTTGCGAAATGACCATGGGATGGATCTTCGCTTCCAATAATATTGTCGCCGCCACTAAAGTTAGGTTCGAAAAATGTCATGGCGGCCATGGGAACCTCTGTGAAGAGAACATGCATTTTGTACGTAGCAGCAATTACTGATGATGGGTAGTAGCCCTCTGTGTTATGAATGTGTCCCTAAACAGGAGACATTCATCTCCCAAATGCTTTCATTTTTTCCCTGCTCCCCGAAATTGGATGTGTGACATGAGAAATTATTTAAAATTCCAAATTTTATTCTCTTTTTTCACGTAAAAGGTGAGATTTACGATTATTTTTTTTTATCCTATTTATGTGGAAGGAATATAACTTGTAATTAATATATTAATTTTATTGCGGATATCTTATCTAGATCGATATATGAAAACAAAGCACCAGAGGCTTGCATCTACGTACCAAGTGACAAATTAATTAAAAACCTTAATTAATTACAAGTAGCAATTTAAAAATATTCCAAGTGTCATCCAAATTATTCCATCAAAGTCTCAAAACAAATTAAATCACACTTGAGAAATATCTACTAAGAATCTTTGCTACTAAATTTCTATCTTGATCTTAATATATACATACAAGCAGGATATTAATTAATATATAATATTCAACCACATATTTCTCTAAAAAATATTCAGTTAAGCCACTTGATATATATCCTTATCATGCTAATTAGAAGGTTATATTAAAAAAAATACACTTGGGGATTAGTCTGCAAGGTGGTGAGCTCCTGATAAGTATAAACCGTTGGTCGGTCTGTATGATTCTTAAGTTCTAGATATTTTAATATTTCTCTATTTAGTTCACCCACAAATAAAAGATATTAATTATATATATAATATTGAGCTTTGAAGATTTTCTTCTCTCTAAAGATTCGGGTGTTGACAAGCATGATATATTGGTAGGGTTTTTTTGAGTTGATAATATTAATTCTTAATGTTATTATAAATCAAATTAAATGTGTAAGTATTATTTTTTTGTATAAATTATTATTATACAAATAGGATCTCACATTTTAATCTCCCACTCTTTTTACTCATTCAATGGGACTCTTTCTTTCTCAATTCTTTCACTTTCTTCCGTGTTTTTTCCCCTCATATTTTCAATTTGGGATATTAATTCTCTAATTCTAAAACCGCTCTCTTTTTTAATTGATCTCGATTTTCTTTTGTCTTTCATTCTAATTTCTAATTGTACACAAATAATTTTTGTAGGTATTATGCCACATATATCTCTTGTATCTTGCACTATCATATTTGTTTTTTAATATTTTATGTATCTTTTCTTTGACTTACTTATAACAATACATATCCTCTTTTTATTTATTGCTTATTTTTAGTGGATGATTTCGCACCTTATATAAATAATTCATGCTTTAGAGTTTTGCAAAAAAAAAAAGAGTTTAGGGGATTTTTAAAAAAGAATCAAAACAATGTTGTTTTCATAATTTTTTATTAAGGAGTAAATGAATTGATAGTTGAGTTTTGACTAGATTGATGGAGTCAACTTGGGTTTTTAACCAGATCAACCAAGTTTTTTTTTTTTTCAACTCAAACCAATTCAAGTTTTGAAATAGTCAAATCATTAGCTGACCCTCAAGCTAGTTCGGGGGTTAAAACAATGATGGTAGTAATTGAGATGTGAGTAAGGGTGGGATGGAAGTGGAGTTGGTGATAACGATGATAGTAGAGTAGTTGCAATGTTGAAGGTGATGGTAATTATGGAGTGATGAGGAGTTGGTGATAGTAGTAATGAAATTGGTGGTGTGACAAGGACTATTGAAATAATTGAATAATATTTTGAATGGGTTACTAATAGTGTAATATTTTTTAACATTATATTTTTCCATGATTTAATAAATTTTTTGATGCTAAAATACTATTGATTAATTTTGAGAAATAGCTTTCTATTTAATAATTGTACATTTGATGAATATGTGATATAAGAATTATATTATGAAAATTGGTCTTCTCTTTACCCTACAATTGTACATTTTATTGTTTGACTTGATAATTGATGATTTGAATAAAAATACCATTTTCTTTCATCAATGTACATTTAGGGTTTATTATCTCAAAAAGGTGTTGTGGATCAAGGTACATTTTCTTTATATAATTATCTGAAAATGAAAATAAATGAAGTTTTAAGATAATGTATATTATATTTTATATTGGATTGTTCGTATTTATAATTAGAAAATTATTTACATGTAAAATATTTTATATCGATAAATTTTTTTCACATTTTACGGAAAATAAACATATTAAAATCATAAAAATATTTCTTATAAAATATTTTACATGAAAAAACTAGATAGAAAATATAAGTTTATATAAGAAATTTGACTTCATATATTGTCCAATCTCAATAAAAGTATAGTTTTTAGCCCTTTTTAAGGACAAATAGAAACATACTATTATTAACTCCATAACACTTTTAAGAGCCCTAAGGTATTTACGTTTTAGATCCTATTATGAGTATTTTTTTTAGTTCATATGTTTATTTTTTACTTCATATTTTATAAACAATAATAATTAAATAATATATTTTTTAATAAAAATAAATTTAAAAACAAAACTTTAAAAATCTTATCATTTTTTAAAAATTCTTATTAACACGGCATCATTGGTGTCGTTTAATTTTTGTATAACATTTATTTTTAATTGTCGCTCTTATGAGAAATATGATTGATATCGTGTATGGATCATAATTAACTTCTGTTGCTGTCTAATAATTCAAGTTAAAATGAGGGTATATTGTTTGACGATCACTTTTTTTTTCCCCCGGAGATAAAGATGGAAAGGTATATTGTTTGACTTGATCACTTCACTATATTAACGGTCAGATACTATTATGAAACATTGTACCGTCATGCCGTGTGAGTGAGCACAGGTGGGGTCATGGAACCTCTTGAAACTTTTTTCTAATTTTTCTAAGTGTTTTTAGACATTACTCAAAAAATACAAAAATTATAATTCAAAAAATATTTAAAGAAACCACATAGTTTAATAGAGTAACAGATGACATCTATTATTCTTGAGTCGTATGTGTCACTGGCGACTATTTCAAATGTAAAATAATTTGAAATTAATTACAATAAATAGAAATGAAAGATGATAAACAAGAGAAGAAAGAAAGAAATAAACCCAATGGACACACTGAAATCTAGTGATGACATTATCAATGCCGTCGTAAAGATTTCGATGAGATGAATCTAATAATACCATAAAAGGTCATCGATAGTGACTAAGTGAATCACACGAGCCGTTCAAAGCCAAGTGAGTCCCCCCTACCTTTAGGTGGCTCGTGTGGCCCAATATGGTTACCTTTCATGGTTTTCTTTGGTGTCGTTTGATTTGTCTTGTCGAGATCTTTTATATGGTACTGATGGTGTTGTCATTGGAGCTTCAGTGTGTCTATGAGATATCTTTCTTTCTTTCCTGCCTTTTTCTCTCTCTCTCTCTCTCATATCATTTAAAAAATTACAACTATGAAAGAGGAGAGAGAGAAAAAAGACCCCAGAGGCATACCAAAACTCCAATGATGACATCATCAATATCATTGAAAAAACTTTGATAAGATGAATCCAACGACATAAAGAAAGGCCTTCAAAAGTGATCGGAGTAGGCCATAAGAACTGTTCAAAGATAAGTGAGCCACTAACACCTTTGGACGACTTGTGGGGCTTACTTTGATCACCATTAGTGACCTTTCTTAGTGTCATTAGATTCATCTCGATGAGATCTTTCCGATGATATTAATGGTGTCTTTATTAGAGTTTCGATATGCTTTCAGGGTATATTTCTTTCTTTCTTTCTTTATTGTAATTTGAGTCAGGCCGTTTTACAATTTGATTGAGTCACTAGTGACATATGCGACTTACAAGTCATAAATGTCATTTGCAACTTTCTAAATTATGCTATATTTCTAAATATTTTATAGACTGTGTTATTTTTTCTATTGTTTTAATGTACTAATTCCAAAAAACCTCAATTTTCTATTATATTTATAATTTTTTGACCCACCATTAAAGTATAGTTTTGTGAAATGGCTTTCTCATATGCATTATAAACTTCTTTCATATAATGTTGAAATACATATAATAATACCATTTAAAAAAAAACAAAGAGAGAAGAACATCAAACAACAAGTTGTCTTGTCAAAATTATTGTCTAGTCTGCTAGACTAGATACTAAGCAAGTTGTTTGGTCTTATTAAACCTAATTGAACAGCTAGGTTTAGTGGGCTTTAACCCAAAAGACAAACCAGATTAAATTTTTTTTGGTTAGGTTTGATGGGCCTTGACCCATACACCAGACCAGGAAACAAAACTATCTAATCAAGTTTGCCGAGCCTTGGCCCATACACCCCTTATTATTAAGGCATGCTATCTTTTCAGTACAACATTGCTCAATCACCCATGAGCAACTACTTGTCTCGTCAATAAATGCCTATTTTAATCACTAATGATCATGATGACTACCCATCCATATGACACCTAGATAACTTTACTTGAGTGACATATGTAATTGTTATCAATGATTACTCCACATAGTATGTCTATAAATCCACGTTTTATTTGGTAATTTAATGTGATCAAGGCACATAAATACCTTAGGTCTCCAAGCAATAAACAAATGGGGGATAGAACACATAACCATACATAATATTCATACATTTACTCTCATACATTTTTGTTTTATTTGTTAAATATTTTTTCTCTTACAGTTTATTAACTTAAGCATCAGAAAGTTTCCTATCCTAATATGTGACGTGTTATGTAAGAGTTTAGGAACCAGCCTAGCCCAACTTAATAAAAATTTCTCTAAAGCTCATTACATTAGTTGTGGAAAGGCCCAACTTAATTTGAAAGTTTTTTCTGACTTCATTAGTGGCACCGTCTATTGAAACTGAATAAAAGCTAGTTCACTCTCATTTTATACATCTCTAAAAGTTCTTTTCATGGCTTATGATTTAAAAATACCAGGACATAGGAGAATAATGAACCTCTTCACAATAGGGACACCAGCTCTTCCAAATCTTTAACAAATCAACCATCAAATAAAAGTGCTCACTAAAGTTGTTCTAACCACATAATAACATCTTTAAACTTTATCATTCCTTCAATATGTGACACATTAACTAGCTTCTGTACATATATCCCTAAGCACATGTAAACAACCCCAATTTATTAAAGGAATATGACAAAACATCGAACAAAAAAGTAGGTGTGAGAAGACTTGTGCTCTAACCGTTTGAAGTAGTCTCTTCCACCACGAAGAATGCTTTTAAACTAGATGTGCTATAAGTGAAAGAGGCTCAACAAGTCTTAGCCATAAATGTGGCTACCTTATGAATCTCAGTTATGATCTCCTCATAAAAAGGACCCCAACAAGAGATGAAGTCGATAATAATACAAGCTTTTAAGAATGAATATCGCCCTAAACAAATTAGGATATTCTCCACTATACCATCGAATGTTGCACACCTATCACTTCTAAGATTGTGTGTCCATAAAGGAAACTTAGACAACTATAATGGACTTATAAACTCTAGGAAACATATACATAATGTGCAAAATATCTTGGAGCTTGTAACAAAAAAAAATCAATGTTATGTGTAAAGTCTTTCTTACAATACAATACATATATGTTTGGGTATGGTACCATAATCTAGAGCCAATCTCCATCATTGGCTTTTGTGATCACCATATCAGACTCATCTCCCACTTTAATATAAGCATACCGACTAAAAAAAATAGAGCTAAGATATTTTTCATCACATAATGAGAAGATGAAAGTACCAAGACATATCTTTAAATGTTTAACAAGGTAATTCTTAATGTGGAAAGTCAACTCGAAGCCCTTTTCATTGAAGCTCTAATTAGTGGAGTCTAAAACCATTCTATATGGAAACAACTATACATTATTCCTGATCAAACTCTCTTTAAAATAAAACAGACAGTTGAAAACCATATTCAAGCAGAAGAATCGAATGTGATTAGGCAAAGATATTCTCAGTTCTAACAATATAAAACAAAATCTCTTAAGTATCATTGGTCTTTTAGCAATAATAGGGCATATAAAAGGAACCTAAAGAGATTCATTTGTGATCGACTAGCATTCTTTAAACTCATTAGCACATATCTGATCACCACACACATTAAGGTATTGAATACCATTAAATAAAAAAACATACGTAATATCCCATCCTATGAAGAATGATTCAAACATGAAAAACCTTAATAAATGTTGTATTTTTCATTATGATAACAAGTATGATAATAATGATTGTTATACCTTAAAAAAAAGATTGAAAGATCAATTGCTAGAGGTTATCTCTAACAGAATATAAAGAAGGAAAGGCAATTTGAACAAAAAGAAAAAAAAAGGTAAATGTATACCATAATACGTAGCCCAAGATCAAATAGTTTCTGGATATTGTATCTTCATTTACTCATCAAAAAATCTTTTAAACTTTTCAATGAAAAAACAATATTGTTTATCCATATAGTCTTTATATGTTTTTTTCATGGTATTGTTTATCCTCATATCTCTAAACAATATCTCAATATATCTAGAAAAATCTCCATGTCTCTATATAATAAACTCCTTAAATGTTTATGATGTAAGTTTCTTCATTGTCATTTGCAAGATCCTTACCATGACTTAATTTTTATGATAAAAAATGTTCTCCACCCTAAATACACTTTCTATTTAGCTCAAATGTCAAAACTACTTATGGTGACAAAAATGTCTGTGATAAACCTCTTAGTGACTTGCTAAAAAAAACTAGAAAAGTTAAAGAAAGCATACAAATAGAAAATATATGTCAAACAAAATTAATTCATAGATGGAAGTGTAGACAAAACATTATGAAGTCATGGTAAGAAAAAAAAGACAAGAAGAAGTGGACAACATAATTCAAGATCATGAGTTATAGTAACATAACAAGTGTGTTTTTTCCTTTATTGGTTAAGTCTTTCAAACAAAAGTAAATGCGCGTGATAATAATTACTGTTGCTGAACAACATAATTCAAGATCATGAGTTATAGTAAAAAGACCATGTGAAAAATGATAACACCATTTAGAGAAAGAGGGAGAGAGATCAAGGTGTTATGTTAGAATTGATGTCTGAGTATACTAGACAATAAGCAAGCAAACTATATGGTCAACCCCAACAAAAAGGTTTAGATACCTAGACTAGACAATAGAAAGCTATACAATCATGTTTGGTAGGCCTCAACCTAAACACTAGACCAAGCAACTAGCTAGATGATCGAGTTTGGTGGGCCTTGGCCTAAACACTTAGAGCTATTTGGTCAAGTTCCTAGTGTTTCGGCCTCATATAACTCTTAACATGCTTACTGTAACCACCTGCACCTTTACAAAAGTCATAGGCACACTTATCTGTAACGCACCATGCACGCCTTATAAGTATAGCATGCCACCTTTGCAGTACAACATTATGTAATCACCTACGAGCGTATACATGTCTCACTAATGATCACTTATCTTTCTCACCAATGATCGCATTGGCTACCCTTCCATACAGAGCATAAAAAACTTTTCTTGCTCGGTATATGTAATTGTTCTTCATGATTAATCCACATGATATATTGACAACTCCATGCTCCACGAGGTAATTTTATGAGACCTGGGAATATAAACACTTCAAGTCATCGGGTAACAAAAAAAAAAAAACGGGGCAGAACACATAACTACACACAATATTTACATATATACTCTCCTAATCTCTCATTCTCTTTGTTATATATTTTTCACTTCTACAATTTACTAGCTTAGATATGATCAGAGGGCTCCCTATTTTGATAGAGAAAGTGTTTTACAAGAGTTCAAGGAACAACTCAACCTAATTTAATGAAAAATTCTCCTAAGCCCATTGCATCAGTCGTGGAAAGACCTAACTCTGTTTAAAGTTTTTTTTGTGACTTCATCACTATATAGACATACCAGCCATTTAATTATCAAAAAGAAAATATACAGAACCAATTAAACAAGCTGAAGTTCGTCCAACTTAATTTTTACTATTTCAACTCCAAGCATGAATTCTGCACAAGCACTTCAAGTTTAAGCTCTGGGGACAACAGCAGATAACTTCTGCTAGCTAATTAACCACTTTAAATGACAAAAGTGCTACATATCACTTCAAAATTACAAAACAAGCAATCAAGGACCTTCCTATGCTTGTTGCGTGTTTTTCCACACCGTAATTACCTCAAATTTTATGTATTGTCGGAGTTGGACTAAATTAAATGAAATAAATTTTGGTGCATGCATGTATTAAATCTGGACACACACATTGTACAGTGACTGCGATTTGAAAACAACTTCATGGGAAACTATCTTTCATTAATTAATAACCCAGCTAAAAAAAGCCATGATTTTAGAATTAAGCGTGCCGACTGCCATAGTTTTCGTTATGTAACCTAGCTAGCTTTTCATAGTCGGTGATGATTTGGATTTTGGTGTGTCTTGGTCATAAAGAAAAATACATGTGCGTGCATGCTCTTATGTTCATGGAAAATAAATGGATGCAGTCAAAAAGAAACGACGACTATATGTGCTTTATAGCGTCATTGGACTGGTTCGGAACTTGGAAACTCTGAATTCATGCATCAAGTCGTTCCAAATATTTAATGATTAACAGTAGAGCTTTCCCTTTATATGCATGCAATAAAGTCCCTATAAATCGACAGCTATTCTATTTTATGGAAGCTTTAGCTTTTGAATTTTAGTGAACTAAGGCTTTTGATCAAATACAGTGAGCTAGTACTCCTCTCTGCATGTGAAAAAACGAGCATGATTTGAAGCTCTGTCTTGCTGCTCTTGTTATCTTAGATACCAGAGAATAGAAGTAGCCCTTTCTATACAATTTGCGAGGATTGAGTTGAAATTATTTTAGAAAAAACAGAACCAAAGGGCAACAGCTTAATCCTTGGAGTATAAACCAATTCCACGCACAATAACTTATCATGGGACTAAAGCTACTTTCCATTTTCAGTCTAGAACGGTTTTTAAAAGCAAAGGACCACCAACTTTAGCCAATAGTCAAACCCCTTAAAGTTAGGCTTTTTGTCAACTGTGTTGGATCAAATGATAAAGAAATAAATTTATTGAATCTAAAATGACTTGTGCAGAAAAGGTCCAACACAAGCCTGACAAAAGCTTTCCCCTCTTTTTCCTGTAGGAAGCTAAATTCACAAGCATCTAAGCCCAGGAAAATCTAGCTACATTATGAAACTCAAGTTAGGAAAAGCTCATGGACAAGTTAGCCATCCTCCATCAAAGGAGTTGCAAGTACAATCGTCCATGTATGGAGTTTTCAACGTTAAGATCACGGGAGTACTTGTCCTTTTCTTTTCTATAGAAAGATATTTTGTCTAACATATTTTATTCTCCTATAAATGGAAAATCACCTCCCATTCTTCTTTAAAAAGTGATGCATGTAGTTTATTTCTTAAAAACGTTTTAGTTTATTACCTAAAAAAATCCTATTCATTTTCATCCCTAAAATAATGATAATATTACTACCACTACTTGAAATGTTTAAATAACATCCTCTACTACTATAAACAAAAATTAAATTTACCCCTCCAAGTCTTCAATCCTGGATTAACTGCTGCTAATGACTACTCCTCATAAACATCGTTTTCTATATGAAAAATTATAGGTTGGATTTTAGAGTCAAACACCAATTAATTTTTAATTTTAAATGAGTGTCTTTATTTTAAAAATAAATGTTCACATATAAAAAGAATAAGATGAATAATTGTTCACTATCAAATTAAAAAAAAAGGGTTACAATTGATTGACAATAATAAAATCGACCAGGCTTAGAAAGAGTCCAAATCGATCAGGTAAGATAGTAAGCGATCGATCAAGGGATTAGAAGTCATGACTGAATAGGAAAAGGCAAACGACCAAGAGATATGAGCTCATGTGTTTAAATTGAAGACCAAATTCTATTCTGAACAAGAGTCCTCAACAAAGTAAACTGAAAATTATTATAGATTAGTTAGGATTCATATGACTTCTAAAAAGAAGATATGCGCATATAAAAATTCAAGTTGTATTAGAATTCATAATATAACTCTTTATTTGTTATAAACAATATGTATAGGATTATAAACATATGTATAGGATTAGAAGTTTATGTGAAACTCAAACTTTGCAACAATATAAAAAGATCATCCAGTTATTGAAAATGATGGTCAGCCCATGTATGCCATTTTATTCTCAAGTCTTTTTTCTATTTATCTCTTTCTTTTATTACTTTCCTTTAAAATTTTACTCTACCTTTACTACTTTATTTGTTTTTTTTCATATTCTTTATTTGTTTGGTGTAACTCATGATTAATGAGCCTATTAAGATTTAAAAGCAAACACATACATTTTATTTTATTTGCTACATTATTATATACCTTTACTCGGGATTCAGTTTCTAATTGTATTTTTTCCTTATTGAAGGAAGAAATAAATAAAAAGTAACATATATGATCAAGAAGTCAATGGTCGATCAACAACTTGATATTTGATCGATCATCACAATTATATGTTTGATTGATAAATTGACATGCCTAATGGGATAACTTGATCAATAATCATGTCATTTAAAAACAAATTACATGCAAGATTATTGCTACAATGATTGATGATGAATTAGTACATGAAATAGATAAAGGCTATTATCTTGGTTGTGAAGAGCCTATCATTCCTTTATCATAATAGGTACTAGTAGAAGTGTGTCATGACATGACTCTTAGTCGTCTAATTTTTCACAATAGTATATAATTGCACTTGGAAAAAGCCCTAATATCCCTCTACAATCTCTTATGCTTTTTCATATTTCTCAACACTGTTACCTCTACCAGCTTTTAATGGATATCTTGGTACTTCTATGCTTTTAGCACACCCTATACCTTTTTGTTTATTAATCAGATGGTGTTGTGAGGTGGTTATAATCAATTTTGTGTATTGTACCTATAATATAGAAATAATGCATTAAGTTAATTCTTGAAGGGATGTAGTGAAATATCTAAAAATGATTCATAGGAACTAAATATTCATATATTTACACCATTACATAAAATGCTCGATATTAAAAAAATGTTAGCAAATATAGTATAGAAAAGCAACTTAAGATATAAAAAAGGTATAGAAAGATTTTTGTGCTTATTTTAAGCAAGATATTTCTTTGTAAGCTTTTTTGGACATGAATTTTACGAGTAAAAAAATAAGGTTTGAAGCAAGACTTCACCTTTTATGGTTTATTGTTGGTGCAAAAGGACATTTTGAGTTTCAAAAAGAGGTATTGCCTTCTAGGATTCGCATGGCATGTCTAAGAACTTGCCATTTTTTTCATTTGATCATGTTTTAAATGCCAAAAATTATTTGCAAATAAATATCTCTTGATTTCAAAACAATGAGACCAAGAAACAATGACACATTATATTAAAAGATGTAGTATAATCTCAGAACACATGACAAGTAAATATAGTAAAAATAAGGTTTTTATGACCTTATCCACAAAGTTTAGGAATAAAAATGAGTTGACAATACGATATTTATTTTTATCTTCATGTCATCTTTCCCCATCCCAACTGATTGCTTACTGAGGTTATCATAAAGATAGTATAAAAATATGTAAAAACAACCAACCATGTATGGAAAAAAACTAATGTTAAAGCTAATAATAGAAGCAACTAAAAAATTCACCAAAAACACCAACAAAACAAAGTTGCCTAATATATTATTGTAATAGTTGATGAACGTATGCAAAGAAAAAAAAAAGTATAATATTGGTCTAAATTAGTTAAACAATAAGATAAGAAGATATCTTCAAGTATTGATAAGCAATAAAAAGGGGACATTACTTTTAAAAAACTAAGAAAAACACAAATAAAAAAAAATAGCCACAACATGTTGTAAACAAGGTGATAGTTGATAAACCTAACAACAACAATACCTAATTGATAAAATAAATTGCTTTCATATAGCCTAAACTAGCTTCAATAAATATCTCCATCAATAAAAAAAAAAACAACTTAAAAAAGAAAATAACTTTTTAGTTGATGTTGATGATTTCTTAGATGAAGACATGATAGAAAAAAGAATTGATATTCTCCTTGATGATAATGCACATCTTAAAAAGGAAGAAGTTAGTGAATGAAAAAAATAATAATAATAGAAGCATATAAATTAAAATTACCTTTTAAAACAGAGTTGAGAAACCATAATGATGCCATATTAAAAAAATATGGTTTTCACTCTTCCCCATTCATTTGGTCAATTATTTTATCTTGACAGTGATTGTAATGAAATAATAAAGAAAAAGACAGAAATTAAAGAGATCGACAAATCAAAGCTAGTTGTCTACCAACGACTAAATTTGACATTTCCAAAGCTAATAGTGACCATAAGTTACCAACATCCTATATGCAAGTGTAAATTTCAATAGGGTACTAGTGGAAAAGGATTTTGGTCAATAGTGGTATAACACTTAACATAATACCTTTAACTTTGATAAAAAACTATTGGTTAAAAAAAATATTGACATATTTTCTTTTAAGGTAGGGATGCTATATTTTATAAGTGGTGTTAAAGATACTACATAACTATTATAGGTTGATCGAATAGTTGGATCTAAGACCTCTAGTAGAGTTATATTTGTGGTTAAAACAAAAATAAACTACAACATTTCACTTAGAAAAGATTAGATATATGCTAACATATGCGTGCCATCATCCTTATATCAAATATCCATGTTTTGGCTACCAGATAGGTCAATTAAGATGCATGGTTAAAACATATGACAAACCATTTATGGTAAACTTATAGACGATAGATTCATGGTTATAGTGATGATTTTGGCCAAGTCTAATCCATGGGTGTAAATAATATTCGTCGTCCAATGAAACTTTTTGTTAGCAAGAAAACTATAAATAAGATGACTAATAGCAGACTTTGCTAGGCTAAATAACTTATAACTACAAGATATTAACCATGAATTTAAAACTTGGGAATAAATGAGTCACCAAGATTTATTTGCATGTTTTAAGGCTTTTGATAAAGCTTATAAACATATTGGACACAAGAATAAAGTTTGTTTAATAGAACTAGATCAAGATTTTTGATTGATCATGTCTGATATAACAAGTCTTCATCTAGCACTACCCAAGATGGATGATGGACATGTTAAAGTTTAGGGGATTGAAGGAAAGCCTAAACCAACTTGTATAGGTATAAATTTACCATATGATTTTCAAACAGATCCGGTATCGTTACTTTATAGTTAACTGGTGAATGTAAGTTTGAACATCATATACTAACTTCATACCATATGGTGGTCAAGAACCTTATCAAAAGCATTTCTAATTCATTTTTTTTATTTTTTTAATTAAAGGAAACAATACAAAAACCAATGACTTGGCTCAATATAGATCATGGTATAAAATGGACTTCAATCATTATGACATCATACTTGTAAAGATCATTGGTCAATTAACTATTATTAAAATGTAATAGATGCGTAATTATGATGAGCAAAGTAGTACATATATTATAGTAAAAAATGCACAAGATAGTGATAACAAGACTATTGCTAGGATTTTATGCGAAGTATAGGAGAAATGTCTCAATCAAACAAGTGTTATTAATCTATATAAGAATTGGAAAGAAGAAATCAAAGGTTATTTGAAGGATTATTCACATAAAGTTTCAAGATAATTCAAATTAAAAATGACCAAATATGTTCTTGTAACAAATATATTGTATATTATATATAAAACTAGAGTGTTGCTTGGATACTTAGAAATAAAAGAAACATTATTGGTGATAAGTGAGGTTCATAAAAGACTCTATGGATCTTATCAATTTAGAATTAAGATGAGATGACCAATCATGAATCATGACTTTTATTGGTTGGGAATAACTAAACAATACATTAGCTATGTCAAATAGTGTCAAACATGCCATGGTTTGGTCCAATCCAAAATGTGTCATCAAATGAACTCAATATAATTGTCAAAATATTTAAAGTTTAGGTGATGGATTTTGTTGGCAATGTACACCTATTTTTCTTAAGATGGCATAACTACATCTTAATTGCTATATATTACTTTACCAAACGAGTTAAAGCCATTCCTTATCAATTGGTAAACTAATAAATTATGATCAAGTTTATTAATGAACAAATCATTCATATATTTAGACTCTAAAAAATAATCATTATTGACCAAGGATTGGTCTTTACTAGAGAGGATGTGAAGCAATTTGTGCGAGAGTATGGATTAAAAATAATTTATTTTATTCTTTATTATAGGTCAATGAACAAGCAAAATTGATCAATAAAACTTTAATCTTTAACATACAAGATTTCTTAGAAATAATCTTAAAACTTGGTATGACGCATTGTTAGAGGCACTATCATCATATAGGACTTCATATAAAATTGTCTTATAAACTTTATCCTTTACTTTAACTTATGACCATGACTTTATGTTGCCTATGGATTTACAATTTAGTCACTTAAAAGAGTTGCATAATATGATTTGGATGGAACAGATTATCAATATACTATGCTAGTAGGGTTAGATGATTTGAATAAAGTAAGACTTACTGTATTAGATCACTTAGTAACATATAAAAAAGGTTGAGAGAGTCTACAATAAACATATTCAATCAAGTAAAGTTTTAGTAGGTGATCTAGTATGGAAGGTCATACTACTAATTGACCATAAAGATATAAAATTTTACAAATAATTCCTAAATTAGAAGGATTCATATATCATTACTAGAGTTTTTAATAAACGTTCATATCACTTAGAAAATCAAGACAAAAGGATGCATTTTTCATTCATCAATAATCAATGTTTGAAGATATACTACCTTCGCATAAGAAGTGCAATAAAAGATGAGACTTCTAAAGAAACTAAGGGGTTGATTTGGAAATCATGGATGTGAAGTTTCTTTATTTTACTTAGGACTTGACAATTAGGCTATTTTCATATTATGACATAGGTTTTTGGTCATGATTCTTAGTAACATAAAAATTTTTAGTTGTTGATTAAAGTATAAGAAGTTAATAAAGTTAAATGAATAGTTTTGTTCAAAATTATAGAAAATTATGCAAAAAAAAACAATAATAGTCTTGTTCAAAAAATTAACATATAAATAATGATTAAAGTTAGGTTTCATTTATGTTAAACACACTAAAAAACATTAAATTGGAAAAATTCAGTTGCATTCATATAATTGTTAAAAGTAGAAATAGAATAAAAATATTCATTGTAATAGCAAAACAACTGAAGAAAATCTCTTTCTAAAATAAGTCCAAAGTCTCTTCATCTAGCTTTAATCTCCATTTGGCTCACAAAGGTTCTTGTTTTGATAGTACAAGATAGGTTCCTATCCTTGTAGATTTAATTTTTGTCTGAGGTTAATGAGATCAAGACAACTATGATGTTCTAATTAAAAAAAGATTTTTGCATGGGTGTCGTTGTTGGTAACTGTAATACGATGGATGAGTAGATCATCGATAATGTTTAAATGCTTATGAGATTCATTATCTCCTTGTTAAAGAAAAAATGGCAAAATGTCAAGTCCGTGAACAAAAACATGGAAAATAAAAACTATAACTAACAATGCTCGTTTTAGCTTAGTGGAAATTCTAAGAGGTAGAAATAGAATCATATTAAAAAGCTTCTAGCATTTCTATTTCTCACTAATGTGTAGTTGTATTTTATTCAACAAACCAATTTAGTTTGTAGTAGTAACGTTGGGTCATGTAGGGCCATAATTTGAAGATACCATCACTATGAAAGAAAAGAAGAACTTCAAGTTCTTAGTTTGTTTCTTTATGAGAATATTTGATTTTTGCTGTGGAAGAATTTGAGGTTTATAGAAAAGATGAACAAGTTGGATATTATTTGTAGAATTAATGGATTAATTATGGGTTAAATGTTACAATTTATGGAATTCTAAGCATCATGCCTGAATAACTAAGCATGCTTTGCTTAAAATGATTTAACTGGATGACATGTCCGACATAAGAACATGGTTGATATTTTAGGCACCAATGCTCATTTATTATGTCATTCATTGTCACTTTATTCTGTCGATTTTAACATTAAGATGATAAGGTTATTCCTTTATTTTCTCTTAAATAAAGGAAAATAATGGCATTTTTCATACTAAAAATAATCATCTATGTATTAACTGAATATGAACTATAGTTATTCATTATCAAACCGATAAATGATAGCTAAAACCAATCAACAATAGTAAAATCAACTAGGCTCACAAAGAGCCAAAATCAACTAAAAAAGATAAGATGCGATCGACCAAAAGATTAGAAGTCAGGATCGATTAGGAGGGTTAAAAATCACAATTGATTAAGGAAAGGTAGTCGATCATATAGATAAGAGTTTGCGTGATTAACCAGAAGATTAAATTCAATTCTAAACATGAATCCTTAACAGAGTAAATTGGTAAGTGTTACAAATTAGTTAGGATTTTTAAAAAGAAGACGTGCATATATAGAAATATAAATTATATTAGAATTCATAATGTAAACTTTTTATTTGGTTATAAGCAGTGTATATGTAGCAGTATATAAACGCCTGCCGTAGTGGAAAAACACACACTTGCCATCACGCTGACGTTATCAGGGGGAGAAAAGACCTCAAATTACTGTTGCTGAACAGCTAAAATAATGTGAAGGACACGGAATGCAATGAAAATACAAGCAAGGGCGTGACAAATTGATTATGTATCCCAAATTGCTCTCGAGTCTTGACAACAAAAAATTCTGTCTCCCCATGGGTTCCACGTGTAATTACCCGTTGTAGGGCTCATCTCTCCCATATCAAAACCTGTGGTGCCTAAACATTCAATCACAATGAGAGTCCTGTCATCTCCTGTCACAGCAAAAATGAAAGCTTCCTTTTCCTTGGTGAATATGCCAACCACTCCTTGCAACAATTAAAAAAAAAAAAAAAAAAAAACCCAACTTTAGTGTTGATAATTTACCTTCTCCACTCAAATAAGTATCTTTAAACATGCATTGCATCGTTAGTAAATGACACCCATGAAAATGACCCCTTTGTAGGCACTTTAGCCGAATGTTTTGACAAAATTATAAACGAGATGTTTTGAAATATTTTTATTCATATCTAATGAGTGGTGCCTTAAACCATCTTTATTTTGTACTTGAAATATTTTATTGAAAAGAAACAATTTTTATTTTATAAAATATAATTAATAAATGTATTTTATTTTTAAAGTTTTTTTTTTTGGTAAACACAGATCTCGAATCATTGCCCAAATAGTTGGGAGGCACCGGTAAGTAAAAGGGATGAGTAATATTCATGCTGTTTGAGTTAAGTATAATCCGATCAAAATCAACTTACAACTGAGGATATTTTCTTTGAGAGAGTGTCTGTATATTAATTTTTCTGAATTTATGTTGAATTGAAACATAATTTTTTTTATATATATATAACCCGGGGTATCCGAGTCAGTTTACGCGCACCACGACTAATTCTTGAACCCACTGAATACCCTTCAATCCCAGTAAACAGGTAAGGTATTGCAAGAATGATAGACATGCACATAAAAAAATCAAATTTAAATACAAAAATATATATTTTTTTCCTGATAGAATTGCTAGTCCACGAACTCAAGTGAAATTCAATCATAATCTTGAGATGGGTTACGATAGTTATTAATGTCATACCAGTCGGTCAATGTTGTGTAATTCGGTGATGTAACAACCGTCGGCAATTGCAATTTTTAAGATTTTATTTTGAATTTCAGAAAAAAGGAATTTCCGATTTTGAGTATTTAATTAGGAGGGAGCGACGCGCTTGATCGTGAACAATCGATGCCCACCAAGACATGCAAGAACGAAAACATCAAAGGCCTACTTTTAGCCTAGGGTGATTGTCACCTATAAGGTTGTCTGAAGGGAACCAAACGTGACCAATCTTGTTTTTCAGATCTTGTCCAGAAAGGCAAAATAGCAAATAGATCAGCAATTCCCAGGAAGATTTCTGATTGCTATATATCGAGTCACAAAGTTTTAGATTCAAAGGCCTGTTTGCTATTTAGTATTGAAACTAAAACCATGCTGGTTACAAATTTATAATTAATTTTTTAATATTTTTAAATTATTTTAATGTGCTAGTATTAAAAATAAATTTTATAAAATAATAAAAATATTATTTTTTTAATAAAAACCAATTTAAAACACAACCTCCAATACACTACCAACAAACACGAAATGTTAAAGGGATCCTCATCATCATGAGGTTGTTTGAAATGACAAAATGAACTTCTGCTGAGAAATTTCTGGTGTTTCTTTTTCATAAACAAACAAGTATTATATGTATATATGAAGATAAGATGAAGTTGATACTAAGTTTATCCAGCAGAATGAATTGTTTCCTTCCTTTTCTTTTTTAGAATATACATAATGAAGTGTTTATAAGCAATTTAAAATTATATTTTACGATTTCACTATATAACTTAATTTTTATGTTGAGATAATTTCTTGATAATATAAAAAATTAATGAATCGACTAGTTAAAGGTTAAAGTGTTCTTCGATGGAACCCAATTAAGCAACTCATTAATAAAAATCACTCACATATATATTATCTACATTGATTATTTCTTTTAATATATTGGTTAATATTAAAATTAGTAGTTGATTATGCATAAGTAGTGTCAAGGTTTTAATTCTTGAGTGAAAAGCAACTCAAGCATTCGATTATAATTTAAGATTATAATTCTTCTTTCCTTCGGATATTATTTTCTAGAGGTCGTTGTCAACTGGACGGCTAATTAAGCAATCAAAATGTACATATAATTACAAATAAAAAAAAAAGAAAAAAAGAAAAAGAAAAAGAAAAAGAAAAAGAAAAACACGGTTGCCTTTATTCATGGAACCATGGAGAGACACGCATAACTATATAAAGAAAACGAAAAGATGCGAAATGTCTAGAAGCACAATGGATTAGCGGAAGACATGTTGTTGTTGGTCGTGGAATGGCATATCCTGTTTTTTTTTTTTCAAATCTTTTTAATACATTAATATTGAAAATAAATTTTTAAAAATATTATTTTGATAATCTAGTAGATGTTATACTATATTTTGGATCCTTGAGAGTCTTGAAAGTTCCACTTTTGTCCCCATTTTATTTTAAAAAACTTCAATGTGCAAATTTCTTGTTAATTTATTAGTTATCCAAAGCCTCTCTCTCTCTCTCTCTTTTTTTCCTTTTAATTTGCTTTAATTTTCTCTAACTCAAAAAAAAAAAAAATCCATAATATGGAAATGACATTTTAAACATCTAAACGAATATGAAAGTTGCCCACACAATATATCGGAAGATTCGAAATATATGGTGACCAAAATGTAGCTTATCCAATAACCAAACTGCTAGCTGCCGTGGCCGTGGACGTGGGACACGTGTCGAGGGAGGGAGGTGAAGCGAATAACGTCACTGGACAAACGGTACCGGACAAACTAAGTGAATGAGAGGGCCAGGCTTTTGCACAGGCATTCATGGTGCCTCTGATCACTGCCTGTGCAGCACTTTGCTAGCAATTTCCAAAGTTTCAACCAGGTGCCACTTGGGCTTTTTTGTTTTTACTTTTCAACTTATTTTTTAATACTAAAATATAACCACATGAATTGTAATCCTAATTTATAAAGACTTAACAATATATTCTTTATGCTTACAATTAGTTTGGCCTTACCATAAAAATCTTGTAGGAATCCTTTATCTATTAGAACTAAAACATTTTTTTTAAAAAAATATATGCTTAGACCTATTTTTCTAGTGTGTCGAACTATATATTATTGTAAACTATTATGTGGTACAAGGATCGAGTGTATTTAGGGTTTAAGTTTGAGATTTCTTAAAATTTATGTTGATTCCAACTATAATAATGTTTTTTTCTTCACTTACGGATGTAGGGATGATCGAACTACATAAAGTTATTGTGTTACGTAGTTGTTTTTTTGTTGTTGTTGTGGTATTCTCCATATTTGTGTGTGCAATCCTTAATAAATTGATAGCAAAGTTGTGGGTTATTGTTTGTGGTTGTTCCATGCAAGTTACCATGTTTTCATAACCACCTAATATTGAGAAGTTTGATGGACATAATAATCTTAGCTTATGATTGGTTAAGATGGAAGGTGTTCTTTTTCAAAAGGGTAAATTGAAAAAGATATAGTAGAGTCTTGGAGATGTTCATACTTTGTTTATTTAAAAGAGTTTTATGACAGGTAATGGCTAAAAAGACCATATATGGTTTGTGGGAAAAAATAAAATCCTTATACATGATTAAGTTGTTGACGAACAAGCTCTACTAAAAGCATTATTTGTATATGTTGTGTATTGTAGAAGGCACGCCAATGGAATCTCATCTTAATGAGTTTAATTTGATTATTATGGATTTGTTATTTATTGGTATTGAAATTGATAATGAGGATCATGTCTTATTATTTCTATATTATTTGTCTTCTATATATCATAACTTTAGAAAAACGTTTTTGTTTAGTAGAAAAACAATAACTTTAGAGGAAGTTTATTCTTCATTAGTTTTTAAATATCTTATAGAGAGACACTTCAATGGCCATTAGCAACCAAAGAGATGTATTGCTAGCAAGGGACAAGTCCAAGAAGCGAGGTTCAATTAACAGTGGTGATCCCAGTAGATCACAATCATGACATAGGAATTTGATATATTTCCACTATACGAAAAATATGCATATTAAAGCTGATTGTCGTAAATGGAAGAAGAATAATCATAATTTTAATAAGGGTGATCATGATAAGAGGAAGAAGAAAAAATGAGAATAAAATTAAGGCTAATATTGTTCAAGATAATTCTAACACAGCAGATTATGTTCTTACTACACCTAATGATTTAAGTTTAAAGAACAATTGGATAATAAACACTGGCTGTTCATTTTATATTGCTCTTAAAGTTTTTCAAGTACAAATTTGTTAGTAGTGGGGTTGTGTTTAATGGATGATAATTCTCCTATCAATGTTATTGGAATTAAGATTATTTGGATCATAATACATGATAGAGTAATTAAGACACTTACTAGTGTTAAGACATATTCTTGATTTAAAGAAGAATTAGGTTTCTCTAGGAGTTCTTGATAATAAATGGTACAAATATTGATTTAAATATGGAGTTATACAAGTCAATAAAGGTAAGCTTGTTTCTATGAAGGAAAAAATGATTTTAATTAACCTATATATGTTGTAAGGTGCTATAATGATTGAGGTCGATACACATTCCTCATCTTCCACATCAGATTTGGATATATCCGTGATATGACATATGAGATTATGGTACATGAGAAAGTGAGGAATTAGTACGTTGATCAAAAGAAATTTGTTATGTGGTCAGAGTGTAGGCTAATTAGATTTTTATTAGTAGTACATATTGGGTAAACAAAAGTGTTTTAAATGTGGTGTTACAGTTCACGAGACCAAGAATAATTTGGATTGTATTTATTATGATTTATGAAGGACTTATAGGGGTTTTTTTGTGGTGTCAAGTATTGGCTAAGAGCGTGTTTGTTTCCGTGGTTGCTTCTGCGTTTGAAGCAAACCACGGAAACAAATCATTTGGTAAAATGAGAAACGTTATTTACTGTGCGTAGGACCCACCAGAATTAACGTTCCAAACGCCGGTTCGCCGAAAGCAACATTTATCTGCTTTTTCCTTAGCGTTTGTGCAGAAAGAATTAATTCACTCCGCCTGTTCACTTCAAGAAAAGTGTTGCAGCAGCTGCAATAGTTGCCTTCAAAGATCAAGCAAATCTGCCAGTGAAGTTAGATGAATTTGGCAGAGATATCAACTTACAGAAACGGATGGATATGGAGAAAAGGGCTCAGGCTCGTCAACGCAGGAAAACTCGTTTTGATTCGAAGAGATTGTCATGCATGGAGGTGGATAGTTCTGACGAGAAAATTAAGGGAGAATTGAGCACGGATGAGAGTGAGAGTGACAGTGAAAAAAATGATGCTTACCAGTCAACCCGTGATTTGTTGCTCCGGACTGCTGAGGAGATCTTCAGTGATGCTTCTTCTAATATTCTCAACTTTCAGTGGTGAAAGAAAGATCTGAAACATGGAAGAAAGAATATTGAAGTGAACAGTGCCCAGTGAATTAATTCACTTGGCACTGTTCACGTTAACAATGTCTCCAATGTGCATTGAACCCGTATGACCCATTGAAATTTTTTTTTTAATTATGTTTGATTTGAAAAAATATTGTTTAATATTATTCAATAACACTATATAATATAGTATTTGCAGAATTTGATCGCAATTCCAATTTCATTTCTAATGATATTTTACCTGATTTTATTGCACGGTCAAAAAACCATGAAAATTAAAATTCTTATTGGATGAATTTCATACGTGATAAAATTATAGATAAGTTAATGAAACAATAAAAAATATTTGATATAAAGTATTATTTATTTAATAATATAATAATTGTACTTAAATTTACAATATTTAAATTAAAAATCATCAATATTAATATATATCTTTTTTAATTTTTTTATAACCTCAATTTGAAAATCTTTTTTTAACCAAACACATTAAACTACTTTTTGTTCAACCTCAATTTCAACCACAGTTTTAACCAAACATATATTTTTCCAAACTAACCTCAACTAAAAGTACTTTTTATAAAACAACTTTTTTCAAACCACAACCACAACAGCTACCGCAATACCAAACACACTCTAACTTTCATTAATGATTACTCTATGAAGACTTAAGATAATATTCTTAAGCACATATATGAGATGTTGAAGATTTTTAAATAATGAAAAAAATATGATTGAGAAGTAAACATAAAAAATGATGAAGTGGTTCAAGACAAACAATTGTATGGAATCTTATTCTTTAGATTTTGATAGGTTTTGTAAGAAAAGGAGAAAGGAGACAAGAACCAAGAATATACTAGTAAGGTATGCTAATTTTAAATCAATCTTGTGGTGATAATTTGGTTGCCTATACGTTCTCTATTTCAGAAGATATATATGGTGGTAGTAAGCCTTCTTTGTTTATAGATGTCATTACTAGTGTTGATTTTGGTAAATAATTGGTTGTTATGCATAAAATATGGATGATTGGTTATCATGCATAAAAGATGGAGTCTTTTCTTAATTTTAGACTTGGGTGCTTGTCCAACCTCCCAAGAGAAAAAAGATGTTGGGTTACAAGTGAATCTCTAAGAGAAAATATGGTATCCCTAGAGTGGAAAATACCAAATAGAAAGCTTAATTAGTTGCAAAGAGCTACAGTCAACTGCTCAATATGCAACAACATAAAAGACTTGTGATTAATGGTAAGGAAGATCATATATGTCTACTAAGAAAATCTTTGTATAGATTTAAATAGTCCATTTGATTATATTGATAAAAGTTTTGAATTGTATTCAAGAAGAAAAAGTTCAAGTTCAACAAAAACATCATTGCTTTATTAAGTTGCAGTGTCGATGATCATGTTGTGAATTTAGGAGGTGGTTATAAAGAGGCAGTTCAACAAAAACATCATTGCTTTATTAAGTTGCAGTGTCGATGATCATGTTGTGAATTTAGGAGGTGGTTATAAAGAGGCACATCATATAGAAGTTACTAACTAAGGCTAGGGGTGTATTGGGCTCAACTAAGTGTAGTTATGAGTGTACCTTTTCCTTCTCTGCTTGGACCTTCAGAAATTTTATTTTAATGGTTTCATACTGTAATTTTCCTTAAATGCTGAAATATTCCGTTGGCATTATTCAATTTTCTAGAAGTTGTTGTTTTTCCTATTTGATTTATGATTCTAATTTTTTATATTTTGTAAAAATCAATTTTTAATTTATTTAAGGAGTTGTAAAATTTTTAAAAAGACATACTATATTAGAAAAAAAATATTCAATAATAAAATACAAATTAGGGTTCTAATTATGAGACCCTTTTCGAAAAAAAATATCTTTTTTTGTTTACTTTATTCTTATCATGTTTGGCTGCCTTAATATTTCTTTTCAAGTCAGGAAGAAACTAATTGCTTAAACTTATATTTCAAAAATTAATAATAATATAAGACAAAAACATCTAATATATATAACATGTTTTGGTTTTGTATATGATTGATTTGTATCCAAAATTAATTAAGTAATTTAATTATGTATTGAAGTAGTATTGTTTAAAAGAATCCAAATTATTTGTTCAAAATCCAACAATTCAAACATAGATGACATAACCTATAAAAAATAATAATCATTTTTTTTTTTATAAATATCAACCTTATAACAATTGTGAAGAATCTTTTCATTGTTTTGATATCAAAATAACTCTTGTTAATTTAGAACTCTATTAAATTTCTCTCACTCTCACGCTACACGATTCTCAAAGTTTCATCATTTTATGCTTTAACCATTCACCTCCATGCTAAATGATGCAACCATATTATTCGATAGTTTGACCCATATTTAACTAGTATTTTGCTATGTTTTATATATAAAATACCTTGATATTATTTGTTTTATATTTTGAAGGCACTTTTGGATGAAAGATGCAAAAAGGAGTAAATTGGAGATAATTGACAGATTTGACCTTCAGTCGATGTTTTATGCAGAGCGTAAGCTTTAGAGGTCGAAATGAAGTGATTCCAGTGGAATTAGAAAGCTAACATCCATACCTTTCTGGAAATCTAAGACAAGAAAATAAAATAAAGAAGAGCATGGAAATCACAGCCTTCAAAGTCAAATCTCGCAATCTGCCAGTGTTGACCTTCGGCCATTCCAACTTGAATATCTAGAGCTACAGAAGTCTAATTGATGGAAACTCAATTGTTTTGGATTCATGACTCAAAGGTCTATAAACTCTCCAAATTTCAGCCAAAACCAATGTCATATGAGGGATATATGAGTTTTCAAAGATGACATCTGAATTCTGCCAGCAAACAGGTTTCGTGAAGAAACGAGTCCAAATTATGTTCCGAAGCATCTAAAACGATATCCAAGTTTTTATTTTAGCAATTTAGCTCCTCTAAGTCAAAGCTTGAAGATTTCATGCAAGGCTATTTCTCCCTTTTTAGGAAAATAGTTATTGAAGTACTTAAATGTAAACAATCTACTTAATGGAGGACTATTTTGTAAAATAGAGACCTAGGGTTTCCTAAGATATAAAAAGAATGAGAGAAGAGAAGGGGGCAGCTAGCCAAGAAGAGAAAAACACCCCCTTCCTCTAAGAAACCCTAAATTATGCATTCTTCCTTCTTTTTTATTAGTTGTTCAACAAATATGCAAGGCTAAACACTTTTTCTTAGTTGCAAGGACACGAAAACATTCAGATTTCAAGAACTGTGAGATTTATTTTATCTTTTCTTTTCAGTTTATATGATGAATATGTTTGTTCTCCTATGCTTATTTTCCTATGATTGTTTATTTTAATTGCTAGAGCGGACTCTAAGTTATTATTGTAGACAAT
>Ga0325404_1001283_pt1 | contig 26662 bp, 24 predicted proteins | sample PopdelMetagenome_18_FD_205664 | JGI IMG/M metagenome (GOLD analysis project Ga0325404, IMG submission 205664) | Populus deltoides microbial communities from Bellville, Georgia, United States - Xylem-Control-R1 | ecosystem: Host-associated > Plants > Phyllosphere > Stem > Wood/Secondary xylem...
TAGGGTTAGGGTTAGGGTTAGGGTTAGGGTTAAGTTTCAGCTTAGAAAATTAGGTTTTTTTTGGTCCGAGAGATTTGAATTAGACCTAGACTGGAATTAGGATCAGGGTTGGTTTTGTGATGGAATGCGACGGTTGTGAGGGTGATAGAGAAGGTTGTTGTTGCTATCGTCGGGAATGACCGGAGGCCGATGCCACCGGCGAAAGAAGATGATGGGTAGGGGTCCTGATGGAGGTTGCGGCGCTGACGAGAGGCCTTGCCGTCCAGTTTCGAGGGTTCCGGCAGCCAATTCCCTCGCAAACGAACCTGAAATACCTCAACCAACAGTAAAGAAACCGACTTCACTCGAAGTCGATTTCTTCTCCCAAGCTAATAAGGTCTTAAGCGTGCACTCGCCATTCGATGTCGCAGAGAACGCGTCTGGTTCTGGTGTTCCAAGTTTTCCAATCTTGTCTAGTTTGCCTAGCCGGCTGGCTAGTTTGTTGAGGCAATCAGATGGCAGTAGAAAGAAACATAAAAGGTCTCATTCTGGCGTGGACAAGAAGTCTTCATCACGGGTGAGTGACAGGTCTAAAGGAGGGAATATATGGGTCGAGACTGAAGAGTTCTTTAGGGGATTGACATTGCCTGATATTGATGCTTTGTTTGAACTATCTTCTTTATTTAATTCTTTAGGTTATACTAAGTGTTTCTATATTCCTTATATTGGAAATGAGAAAATAGAGAGAATTGAGACTACTGCCACAAATTTGAAAACTGAGGAAAATCTGAATGGGAAGGCTGAAGGAAACAACACTAATGAACAACCTGACACAATTGCCAATGTGGAGAATGCAAATGATAATGTGGAAATGGATTGTGTGGATGGAAATGGAAAAAGACTCATAGTGAAAGATGAGGGCAATCAAGAGGATGGACAGTTTATGGAAATCGACAGCGTGGCTACTCAAAGCGATGGAGCTGAGTGTTTGACCCAGGAGGAAGCAAATGGTTGCTCTGTTTCTGATTTTTCTAGCAGTGTAGAATGGCTTTTAGGTTGTAGGAATAGGAATATATTGACTTCTGAAAGGCCTTCCATGAAGCGGAAGCTTTTAGGCAGTGATGCAGGGTTGGAGAAGGTTTTGGTTGGTCGTCCTTGTGAAGGAAACTTGTCATTATGTGATTTTTGCTGCAAGGGCGAGACGGGTAATGTTTCAAACAGGTTGATTGTTTGCTCTTCTTGCAAGGTTGCCGTTCATCTTAAGTGTTATGGTGTGCAAGGGGATGTAAACAAGTTTTGGTTGTGTTCATGGTGCAAGCAGAAGAGTGATGACAACGATTTAGTCAAGCAGTCTTGTGTGCTTTGTCCAAAGGAGGGTGGAGCTTTGAAACCTGTTAATGTAGAAAATGGTGGGTCTGTTCTTGAGTTTGTGCACTTGTTTTGTTCCCAGTGGACGCCTGAGGTCTATATAGCGGACTTAACGAAGATGGAGCCAGTTATGAATGTGGGGGGAATTAAGGAGACCCGAAGAAAATTAGTCTGTAATGTATGCAAGGTGAAGTCTGGTACCTGTGTTCGGTGCAGTCATGGTATGTTTTGTTGCTTACTTATTTTGTGCCATCATGCATTTATCATTTTTCTCTGGTTCCCCGTGTTGGTGTCTATCACAACTGGAGCCTGTTTGGCAGTAGAGCCAGTTTCTAATGCAGCTTACAAGTCATATTGTGCGAATGCTTTTTGTCGCTCAAGCTAAATTGTATCTGTCTTTTATTGAATTGAAGAATGAGAAAGATTGTTCTTTTTTTTTTTCATTTCATAATTGATTGTTTTTTTCTCAATGACTAGCTGCCTATGATTCATTTGCATCCCGTTTTCTCCTAATTTTTGCCTTTCGACTAAGTCTTAGCAGGGTGCACCATATTTATTTCTTAAAAGGATGGACATAATCATAGTAATCAGCACGAGATAATGTCTGTAGAATATTGAATGAATTCCTTTGGAATTTTATTGCCGAAGTTATTTTTGGAATGAACTGTGAAATTTAACCATGGTTGGGCAGTTAATTTTATGTCCACTGTTATAAAAATAGATAATGATTATTGAACCACCTTCTTTTATCTGTGATAACACTGTTGATCTCCCTTGTATTCTTGAGCACTCACCAGGAAATGTCATTTTATTGCTCTTTTGTCAACTCAAGCTGATAATGTTCATGTTTGATAAGCTTATGGATATTATGATTTGCTCCTGAATTGAATCATCTGCTGTCATGAATGTAAATTTCTGAATCTTTTGCATCTTTCTCCTTGGACATTCTGCAATCAGGTTGTTGATGTGTAACTTCATACACTGTTTAACTTCCTTACCTTTTATTTCTGGCGACTGTATCTGATATTTTAGTTTTCAAACTGTATTCATGGGGGCTGGGAGGATTTGATGTATGATCACTCGGAATGGTGCAAAATGATCCATATAGCCAATCCAAACTAGTTTGGGATGAGGCCTGGCTGTTGTTGTTGCATATTCATGGGGGGTGGGAGGAGACTGGAGATGGATTGGGGTGGAAACTTTTTTTTTGTAGAAGGATGTAAAACATACCATTTGCAGTTTGGTATATGAAATCTCTACATTCTCAGGACTGTAAGATTCCCAGGAAAGTAACTCACGCTTCTTGAAGGGGAACGTTTGCTCTTCATGGAGGATATATTGCAGGCGATTTGACATCCTGAAAAAAAAAGCGATAAACAATATCTCTCACACTTGTGGAACTCTGACATTACCTGATACAAGCTCAATATTGCCTCAAATCTCAGAATATAGTCTCTCATAAATCTTTCTTTCCTGCACGCCAAACACCTAACTGATTGCAGTTGCATTTTTGCTGGATGCTGGATCACATGTTACATTTTGGTCAATAAAAGAATTAATAAAAAAATTCTATTAGGTGAATATCTCATTTCATTGTTATAATTTATGTTACGACCAGCACAATCTGGAAGAGTGCATGAATTTTGTTTAATTGTGAGTGAAGTCAATTAATCTAAATAAGTGTAGGATGTATTGGTTGTGTTCATATGTGATGAATTCCATGTTTGCATCTAATGAAACTTTTGCAAAAACTAATACAGTTCTTTTTGAAACTTTTGCAAAAACAAGGTCGAGGGCTTGGTCTAATGTCTAATACATTTGATAGACCTGTCACTGCATTTTGTGAACAGAGAATATGGTGATCGAGTGTAGCAAGGCATTGCTATGTAAAGTGTTTGGTGATGTATTGAGCACTAGTTGATGTTTGATGATGTATGTAGCAGCACTAGTTGTGATTGGGCATATTTTGGTTTGCTGTTTTACTTTATTGCCCTCGCTGTTTGGATGGATGTCTGTTAGCATTTGCTCTCAAGTGCTGAATCTTGTCTTTTTTGTACAAATCATGGAACCATGTGTTTCATGAGCCTTCACAGAAGAATGCCTGGTTGGATCTTGCCATGGTTTCTGGCTGGTTTTATTGCTATTTTACGCCCCGATTTCTGTGTTGGCTCTATCCAGCAAAAACATTTTAGGACTGTTCTTTGTTTTGTTTCTACTCAAGTTAATTGTCCAGTGTCCTTTCACCGTTTTCATTTTTTCCTGTCAAGATGATAACTACTAATATTGTTGTGCTAGTCTTGGGTGCTGCTCGCTCTTGCTTTGGCAGTTTTTAGCTTGAGAGTTTACCTAAAAAATTATTGGTTATGATGGCCAATACTGCATTGTGAAGATATGCTGGGCATCTCATTGTATCATCTTCCTTAACTCATTTTAACAGCCTCATTCCTGTTTATTCCTTGCAATATTTTATTCTCAAATCTTGTATTTTTTTTAGCCTTTGGGCATTAGTTAAAGCGTTAGCTAGATTTGGCTCTTTTGTGAATCAGAAAGGGCACTGCCACTTTCTGTTCTTCCACTCTGTTAGTTTCCAACAGCCCTTTTAGCACTGCTCCTCATCTCTCCCCTCTATGTGTGAGTGTACATGTAAATGGATGTGTGTTTTTGTCTGTGCTACATTATTCTTAATATCTGAGTGATTGGATCTGTGATTATGGGTACTTCGCTACTAGAAATGAGGCAAGTCTTGCATGAGCACCTGGTTCACAATGGAGACAACAAATTGTTTACTGCAGCAGTTCACTGACCTGTATTGGTAATATACTTAATGTTGCTGTGTTTTTGTTCGTCGGTACATTTGCCAGTGTCGTCTTCATCTTGGAAGGATGAGTTTGCCTTTTCCTTTGAGAAGGATGAGAAGTCTTTATTATGGTGTGAAGTAGAAAGCTGAAGGGAATACGATTTGCTTTAATAATTGCATCCAGCTAGGCATTTTTGATTGCTGAGGCTTGCTTGCTGTGGGATTTTTGAGATCACTTACATATATACTTGCTCTTGATTTTTTGAGGTCACTTAAAATATACTTGCGCAGTCATTTCCTCCAATTTTCACTTGTGATTATTTTGCTACTCTCTTTAATGAGCCAATATTATATCCTCAGTTTTTAAGTCTCTAATTTGTCAATTCTTGTACCGATAGCTGCAGTGCAGCTTTTATTGTTTTCTTAGCCATTCTTGAAATGCTTTGATTAACATATAATGTTACCTTAGCACTCTTACCTCCTGTATCCTTTGGTTTAAAAATGTGAGCAGCTCCACATAGTAATGCCTTTCTGTTGTTCATGTGGTTTATTCAGGAACTTGCAGAACTTCTTTCCATCCTATATGTGCTAGGGAAGCAAGACATAGGATGGAGGTGTGGGGAAAATATGGTTCCGATAATGTAAGCCTCTTTCTTTCTTCATCATGCAGAAGTTATAATTGCTCACTATTTTTACTAATGTTAGTACTACTACGGCTGCCTCCACCATAACCACCAGTGCTAGAAGGATGTTGTCGATTTAATGCTGTGACTTCTTGCCAGGCATGTTCTCTAAAATTCCTTATTGTATGTATCAACAGGTTGAATTACGAGCTTTTTGCTCAAAGCACAGTGAACTCCCTGATGATAAGGATGCCCATCAATTAGGAGAGGCTTTTGTGGCTGCCAGCCACAACTTCTCTGTTTCCAGCCATGATCCATCAGAATTGCAAATGGACAAACAACACAAGTTAAATAGTGGCCGAAATGGAGATAAACTTGCAGTCCACATAGAAAGTTCTGATACTAATTCTGGTAAACCTGGTGATGGTGAATCATGGGAAATAGAATTGAATGATTTGAAATCAGATGCCGTACCTTTGTCAGAATCTGGGGATGTGGACCAACTCATTGATACAGGGATATTTGAGAGAGGTGGCTATGGGGATGCTAGCCCTTCTGACTTCCAAAATCTTTTGCTGATTTTGAAGAAGGTACTGAAAAAACATATGTGCTCATGCACTTGCTTGGGTTTGACTTTTGATGAGTACAAGTATGGCTACATGCATGGCTATATTGTTTCTCTTTGTTTTTTTCCCTCACATTTTTATTTGACCTCCGGGAAAATTTGAATTGTGCAGTTAATCGATCAAGGAAAAGTCAATGCAGAAGAATTGACAACGGAAATTGGCATCTCACCCGATTCTTTAATTCCAACACTGGCTGTAATGCTTCTGATCACGAGTTTTACTTTCTGTTCATTTTTAGAAAGATGTTTTTATCCACTGACTGTTGCTGTTTGTTCGCTTCTTGACCTTTTCTCCTCAGGAAGTTAATTTGGTCCCTGATTTTCAGGCCAAATTAGTCAGGTGGTTTCAAAATCATGTTCACTTGGCTAGTCGACATAAAAATTTGAAAGTTCAACTAAAATCCACGATTTTTCCAAAGGCTGAGATTGGAACAGCAGATCGTTCTGATGGTATAACTGTATCAGAGAGTGATATTACAGATGCTGTTGCTGTTAAGTCAGTTCCCCCACGGAGAAGAACCAAAAGTAACATTAGGATTTTGAGGGACAACAGTGTAATTTGCTCACCTGAGGAAATTTTGAGCGCCAACGGTATCATAATGAATGGGATTAAAGCCGTTGATCAACTGGGAAGTGAAGAACCAGAAAATTCTAGGGAAGTATCCATCCCTAATGTGGCTGAAAAGGTAGTCCTATCACACTGTAATTATTTGCCACAAAAACTGTTTAGGAGGAAGTTAAATGTTTGCCAATTTTGTGTTACCATATGAAGATGTTAATTTCTTTGTGATGAGGAGCTAATTTTGAATTTTGAATGTCTTTTTTATGCTTGTTTATATTGCCATTAGAAGATGGATGAGTGATTTTTATTAGTATTTGCAACTTGTCTAAGTGTTGTAGTTTACAATTTCCATAAGCTGAGCTGTGGGTGCCTGTTACAAGTGTTCCTATATTTGGAAGCCTTTTCATTTTCTGCATATCATCTAGTTCAACCTTTTGATATGTTCCATTCTTTGGTCCCTATGTTTCCCCATAAATATTCCATATCTGTAGTGCTATTGTTCTCCTGTTCACGTAATTTACCTTTGTATCAAATGATAAAAGCATGGCAAAAATCTTTGATTCAGCAGTTGTGTATGCAAATGAGGTGAAGATGTCAAGGAACTGTTTTTTCTTTGTGTTTCGATTCTCCACCAGTTTTTCTTTTTATGGTAACTTGTTCTTGATGTTATGCCATCCTTTCTCAAACTATGCTGACTATATTTTTTGTTAGTGGATATAGTACTAATGATAATTTACAAAAAAAAGATGATATGACTGCTCATGTGTTTTTTCCTTTGCTTAAATGAAAATTCTCCTTGTGATTACGAAATTGATTTTTTAGGAAAAAGAATATTATGGTAGCATTTGTTTCTTGTAATTTTTTTTCCTAGTCGACAGAATAGATCTTATTTAAACGTCATGTGTTATAAACTTTGTATTTGTAGGTATAAACTATAGAATTTATTATGTCTCTGAAAAGTTGGTTTCTTCAAATTCTTTTTTGCCTGTTATTTTCTTTCTTAAGAAATCTGTCCTCCATCCTACTGAAACCTTGTCTACCTGCACTACTCTAATACTCTTGAGAAGAGCTTTGCAGTGTGTTTGCCTTTCACACTTTCTTATGTTCTTTCTAAGTGACTTTTTTTTTGTTTATTCAAAACGGAAGTTGATCTAGAACACTTTTATATAGAAAATGATTTTTTTTTTGTTGAAAAAGTAGGGAAGAGTTACAGAGATGGTGGATGAGAATTTCCCCAAAGCAGAAAGAGAAAATCTGAAACATAAAAATTCTAAGATAAAATACTAAAGCTCTCCAGTCTCTCTGCAGTATCCTTAGGAAACACATCCAAAATATCTGAGGCAAAGTGATTGGGAACAGAATTAACTTTCCATATGGCCCTTGCTGCAACCTGTGAACTCAAACTTTTTCCTTGTGTGGGAGGCAGAATGCATAAGCTATCACATATCAGCACTAGCCCTCCTTCCAAATTTCATATGCCTAAATGTATAGTATTTGTAATTATATTTTCATTGCTTGAAATTGTTGAATGTATGAATTGACTGATTATAGTTTCCATCAGTGTCTAGTTATATTTTTTCTCCTATTAATAGGGTATGCTTGTGTACCATTGGAAAACTGATGACAGAGACACCTGCTATTTATGCGGTTCATTTCTGTAAATGTTAGGTTTTCTGTCCGTCGTTTGTCAGTTTAAGACATGGGTTTTAGGTACTGAAGCTATTCCTTTACTGCTGATAGTCTATGCTTCTATTTTCATGTCCTAGTTGTTGATTGCTCAGCAATTTGTTCCACTTGTTTTCCTAGACTGCACATATTCTTGTCTATTTATTGACTTAGCCCAAATTGTTCAACTATCATTTGTGAGCCAAAGGAAGTTGTAACCTGTGCATATGTTGTCTGGATTTCCTGAAGCATGCATATAATTTTATTTGCTAGTTATAGATGGTATTCACACTTCTGAACAGCGTAGGACTGATAAATGCGTTGTCATGACACTACAAGTGGACCAGCTAAAAGGAAGTTTTGCCAACCTATGCATGATATGTAAATGGAAAAGGAGAGAATAAGAATTGCTAATTTAAATGATGAATTTTTTAGCATCATAACATGCATAAAAAAGCTTGTTTTTTCCATAAAAAAAGAAGCATGCAGCAATCGAAGTGTTCAACGATGTATCATCTTGAGAGAAGTTTGGGTAGTGGAATCCTTACCAAGAACCATTATGTTGTTTTTAGACATTTCCTGGTTTCTCATTTGAGGTTCATAGGACATAGAGTTGATGCATTTTTCAGAAGGTTTCATATTGATTTTGATAAGAGGTAGCAGTGAGGTTTATTTTATGTTGGACTGGGAGAGACTGATTATGATATAATTTGTTATTTTTCTTTTCTGAATCACCTATCAGCTTTAAGATACAATCTTGGTAGGAGTGAAAAGAAGTAGCTTGTGGTTGTCTCTTACTGTAGTGGAAGTTACCACCATTTGCAATTTGTACCGAGATTCAATGTGCCTGCCAATGTGTTCTGTTCTGTCCTTTTGCTTTTAGGTTCTACTCACCATTTGGTAGTTTTCATTTTATATATAGAGATATATCCTTTCTGCTTGCCTTTTTTCTTTAATTTATACGTTTTGTTTTATTTATGCAGATCCCTGATGTGTTACAAGACTCCTCGGTTTTGCATTTGCCTAAAAGTGAAGGTATGCTTTTCAGAATAATCCTTCTGTATTTGGTGTTTCCAATGAACGCCCTTTCTATTGGATAAGTTTGCCATATTTTGTTAATTAGTCTTGTTTGGACTAATTTTATTCATGTGTCGTTTTCTACTTTTCCGTACTTGAGAAGCCAGTTAATTTTTTTTTCCTGGATAATTTCCTGGAAATCAGTTGATTTGTAGAGAGTTCAACTTTCCAAACCTTCTCTTTACTTTTCTTGACAATGAAAAGGTATAGTCTTAACATTAGAGCAAACCTGCTGCTGATGAATTAGGAAAGCATCCTCTTGGTCTTGGCTGTTGGCTGTTTAATATGCAGATTGTTGTTCTCTGTATGCCCCAACTGTGTTAGTGGATTTATTTCATGGGGATGTTAAATCATCTTGAGTGAGAATAGAAGAATATCCCTGGTGAAGAGGGGAGTGGTCTAACTAATTTGCAACTATTGCCTCCAAAACCTCTACCTTTCACAAGAAGCTTAGAGAGGAACTGGAAAAAGAATAGGAGGATATAATTAAGCTTGAATGTTACAGATAGGATGAGTGTGTGGACAGTCTAGGATGTAATTAAATTTTATGATAAGATTGTGTGTTTTCCCCACTCATGGTGAACATAAGAGCCATGGTACATATTCGAAAAAATCAGAAATCTTCTTTCGAGGAAAAGCATCAAGCATATAGATCAGGCGAAAATATTATGTAAAAAGATGGTGACTTTGGAGTGATAGTTAACACCATCTTAGTTATGGACCCACTTTCACATGGAAATTTCTCATGCAAGACCTTATCCTTTCTTACTGAGTTTTGGATGGGTACTAATTCAAGAAGGAAATCTTGTGTATGCACATACTTTAAGGTTTGGTTGGGGAAGGTTGTGTAATTTAATGGAAAATGTGTGATACACTTTTTTTTTGGTGGGTTGGAGAGGGGGTGGGGTGGTATTTTTAGAGTCTTTAAGGAACAATCATGCGGGGATTAAATTTCTGTTTTTTCACTCTCTAGGGAGTACGATAGTGAGGGAATAACGAGTCTTGCTGTCCTTTATCTGGAGGGTTTGGAAATCTCTAGTCTTTCTTTTTATTCTAGAAGGATGACAAGTATGCATCTCATATTGAGGAAGTGGAAATTTCGTTCTCCTCTACCATTTTCCCTCGTTCATGGCTGACAATATGCATCTCATATTTTATGATTGAGTTTGCTTGCCTGCTGGCATATCTAGAAATTTTCATTTTATTACAGTACTCAAGTATCGTATGATCTTAAATGTTACTTGATATCATTGCATGATATTAAAAGCCATAGCTTAACCTTGTGATGTCCGGTGATGTTCCACAAAAAAAAGCAAAAGAAAAGAAAATAGAAGGCTGTAAATGTGTGTATTTTCAGATTGTCCCTTCTTTCTGAAAGTAATAATGATCATCTCAAGGTTTATAATCCTTTAACCTTCTATATGCTCTGATATGTCTGTTGCTAAGAAAGTTCGGACAATGTCTCAGATGGAAGCCTTTCTGTAAAAATCGAACAAGTGCACGCTGCTATTCCAGACAAGAGTAATTCAATTAACACAGATGGGGCAGTTTCTGTTTTTTCAGATGTTAACTTTGTCATCCCTAATCTCATGTAAGATTTGCGAAAGCTCTTTAATGTAGAATTTTGTGTTGCTTGATACTTTTTGGATGCTCCAAAAAGCTTCTATTTTCAGTACTGGACACTGATTTAACAGTATCTGATGAGATCTTATGCAAAATTATATATTATTTGCTACAGAGAGCCAGAAGCGTATTCTAATTCTTATGTCCATCCATTTATACATGAGAAGCTGTCACAGATACAAAGTGGAATGCTTTTGCAGAAAGGAATTTCTGAACTTGAAGGTAGAAATTGCACTGACATGAAAATTTGGTGGTCCGGGATTTTCTTCTTTTTATTGCTTATAATTGCAAGCTTTTTTCTTTTTTATACATTGTATTATGTGTGAACCACGCTGGACAGGTTCAAAAGACGGAGAAATCTCTCGTTTGGAGGCCTCTTCCAATGCCAGTGTCTGTTGTAATCATCGGAATAAACACTCCAAGTGCAATGACTTGATCTGTAGTTCCAGTGAAGTAAATCTAGAGCAGCTGGCTAAAGCTAAGAAACTGGGAATTCTCAAACTATCTCCGGTGGATGAAGTGGAAGGAGAAATTATCTATTTTCAGAATAGGTTACTTGGCAATGCAGTTGCAAGGAAGCACTTTACTGGTCCTTTCCTTTTTCCTTTCATCTTTTGTGTTTTTGGATATGCTGGTTCTCTTTTATTTACCCCCCCTTCCCAAGTCTTGCATTATTCTAATACTCCATCCAAATTTAGTTTTTTATTGAAAAAAGTAGCTTTAAATCAATATACATTTGCATGACTTTTTTTTCTGGTGAATTGTGCTTGCAGATAATTTAATATCTAAGGTTGCTAGGCATCTACCCCAGGAGATAGATGCATCTAGGGGACAAAGGTGGGATGAAGTACTTGTTAACCGGTATCTTTGTGATGTTAGAGAAGCAAAGAAGCAGGGCAGGAAAGAAAGAAGGCATAAGGAAGCCCAGGCTGTTCTGGCTGCAGCAACTGCTGCTGCTGCAGCTTCTTCTCGGACCTCATCATTTAGGAAAGATGCCTTGGATGAATCTGCTCACCAGGAGGTGGTTTTTTTTTTTCCATTTCCCTTCTGTATTTTTTCTCCTTTTCACTTCTGGTTTTTTTTCCTTGCCTTCTAGAGAAAACTTGCAGTTATTTAATGCAGTTATCCACCTTGTCACTCTTACCTGGTTCCAGAAATATAATACTTCTAATGGGAGGGCTGGCATTTCTTCTCAGTTGATGCCACGTCCAAAAGAAATGCTTTCAAGGGTGGCTGTTCCAAGGATTTCATCAGAGAAGTACTCTGATTTTGTTCAGTCAATTTCAGATTTTTCTAAAGATCACCCTGGACCATGTGATATATGCAGAAGATTTGAGACAATACTGAACCCTATTTTAGTCTGCTCTGGCTGCAAGGTTTTCTCGAATGGACCTTGGTATTTCCTCTTAGCAGCGCGCTATCTGCTTACTTCTTGTTGTTGACAAAAGCTCTTCTGCCAACAGGTTGCAGTTCACTTGGATTGCTATCGTTGTGTGAAGGAATCTACTGGTCCATGGCATTGTGAATTATGTGAAGAATCATTGTCATCTAGATGCTCTGGAGCTCCTGTCAATTTTTGGGACAGGGCAAATGGTGTTGAATGTGGTTTATGTGGTGGTATTAAAGGTGCTTTCAGGAAATCTACTGATGGTAGATGGGTTCATGCCTTTTGTGCAGAGGTTGATTTTTTGCTTTTCCCCTTCAATGGCTTGATTCAGGATTTTCTTTCTTATCTTTAAAGCACATATTATAATTATTTCCTATTTTTTCTGTAGTGGGTCTTTGAACCAACATTCAGAAGGGGACAAGTAAATCCTGTTGAAGGAATGGTATGTGCATATTTTAGGTGCCCATATTGTCAAAAAAATTGTCCATTGACTCACTAAAACGCAAGTATATGTGAAGATCTCTTTGGTTGGAATATAATATGCAAAATTTAACCTGTTATTTCTTACCTTGCATGTTTATGACCATTGTAATTTTTCTTATTTCACATTTACTCTATCTGCATTGAAATTCCAGGAAAAGATTGCCAAGGAGATTAACGTTTGTTGTGTCTGCTGCCATAGACATGGTGTCTGCGTAAAAGTGAGTTCCAGCTTTGATTGTTTCAGAACTTTTGTTTTTCTATAGCATCAATTCATATGTAATGAATTTTGATGGTTTAATCAACTGCAATATAAAATGTGCAGTGTAGTGCTGGTCACTGTCAGGCCACATTTCATCCCACCTGTGCTAGGAGTGCAGGTTTTTACATGAATGTTAAGACTCTTAATGGCAAGATGCAGCACAAGGCTTACTGTGAAAAGCATAGCTTGGAGCAGAAGGCAAAGGTCTGTTCTTGTTGTCTGTACATAAAATGTCTTTTGACTTCTTGTCATTTTATAATTTTGCAGCATTTGATTTATGTAGGCTGAAACTCAAAAACATGGAGAAGAAGAGATAAAGAGCATGAGGCAAGTCAGGGTAAGAATGCTCTCGGATTAATCATGTTATTTTCTGGATAATAATGTTTACTCGGGCCTATTGTTTCTTGTTCTGAGATTGGTTCAACTGTTTATATTAATGACTTTTGTATGTTACAGTGATTACATGTTTACTATGCTGGTCTACTTTGGAATTCATCTACTATTTTGAATTGAAAAGTTTAATAGAAAAATGTTTTTTTCTGTGAACTTTGAGTGCCTCAGACATGATGTACATGTCTATCCTCCAGGCATATACTGAACAAGTGTCCTAATGTAAGCTAAAATCATGACTTTTCTTCTGAAGTAATCCCAAGGCATATGACAACTCTCACTTGTTATTATAACATTTTACTCTGGTCATGACATTATTATGATAAATTTATTTTTGTGGTCAAGGTCTTATTTTCTATGAAAGCTCTGGTAGCTTAATTATTTTTCTTGCTATTGTAAATCTGTTGCAACTGGTTCATGATGTTGATTTAAATATTGGCCTGCCTTTGCTTCTTTGCAATCTGGTGTAACATTAAGCAATTTCTCCTGATGTTTTGTGCATTGATGGAATTATCTTATGTTTACTGGAAGTTCATTGCTAATGCTTCTTTGTTTCTTATGTTTGCAACTGTATGATGGTCAAGATTTAATCATATTTTTGGGGGTAGGAGAATTACAGTGATCTAATTAACTTTCTAAATTCTCCTGTAGGGTCAATTGGAGAGATTACGTCTTCTTTGTGAGAGAATTGTTAGACGTGAAAAAATAAAGGTAACTTTCTCGGAACCAGAAAAGTGCTCTTAACTTTTTTATGCAGTATTATGCAGCCAAGTCAGCCAAGAAAAATGTTCCTTTTAATTCCCTGTGCTTACTTCACTTTTTTATTTTCTAAGTTTTTCACGTGAACTTTCTCCTGTATCCTTGTTGAGGGCAGTATTTCTTCCTTCAGGTGGATTTTTCCCCATTCTTGATATTTACACGTTGGACCAAGTAAAATATGCTAAGCTCTATTGTTTTTATTGTTTGGAGCAAGGTTGTCAAAAACACTTTTTGACACGACACGGAAAATGCAATGTAAACTCGGATAGTAAAATCAGATCGTAAAATTATAAAATCGTAAGTTTTTTTAACTAATTATATAGATAATTTCAGCCAAGTAGTAAATAACAACATAACACAATTAAGGCAAAAGTGAAATAAACAATACAAAAGTTCAAGCACCTTAAAATATATAGTTCAAATAAAAATTCATATATAGTTTAACTTAAAAAAACCATCAATAATCAAGTGGGGGACGTTTGAAATTCCTAAGCTTTACATTCAATAAAACGAGCTTCCTCAAAACTTTAATCAATAATACTTTAGCAGCATGCACAATGACCCATAATCACAGATATTATCATATGAAAACTTGTGTCAAGTGTACTATTAATTGGGGGAGTATTTATAATTCCATTAAACTCGTAAAATCGGCAGTGAACTTGTGATTTTGCATGATTTTGACCGAGTTTATCGATTATACTCGAGCCCTGTTTGATTTTGCTGGTTCTCGAGTTTTTAGTTCAATTTTGCATATTAGATACATGTTGACTTGTAAAATCATGCAACTCGTGATTTTGACAACCTTGGTTTGGAGCAACACTCCCCGATACATTCAATTAGTTTAAGTTCTTTGCTGTTTTCGAACTTAGAACTTCATTTTAAGTGGACCATTCTCGGAAGATCTATTTTTGTTGCAGTGCTTTTTACATGGATATATTTTTTTTTGCAGCGGGAGTTGGTTTTATGCTCACACAGCATACTTGCTTGCAAGCGAGACCAAGTTGCTCGTTCAGTACTTGTTCGGAGTCCCCCTTTCCCTACAGATGTCAGTTCAGAATCAGCTACAACATCCCTCATTGGGAACACAGATGGGTACAAGTCATGCAGCGATGCTGTCCAAAGATCAGATGATGTTACAGTAGACAGCACCATTTCTGTCAAGCACCGAGTTAAGGTTGCTTTGACCATGGACACTGACCAAAAGACCGATGACAGCTCCACATCTCAAAACCTTTTTACTCCAAAACCTTCAGAGAGGATGCCTTTTGCTGGGAAGCAAATACCTCAAAGACCTTCCTCCGCATCACATAATCTTTTGGATGAGGGAGAATGGAGCTCAAAATCAAAGGTATGTAATCGTTCTGCATCAATGACTGTTTTTGTTTTGCTAGAATTCCTGTGTTAGGGAAAAAAATTCTGACAGATTTTCATTGCCATGTCAACTAACAGCATTATGAGACTTTTGAGAAAGAGCTGGTAATGACTTCGGATGAAGCATCGATGAAGAACCAGAAGTTACCTAAAGGATATTTTTATATTCCTGTGGATTGCCTTCCAAAGGAGAAGCAGAACAATCAGAATGCATGTTCTGGTGAGCCCTTGGAACATAATGGTTAGATGAAAGCAATTTCTGGATTTGTGATTTGCCCACTGGAAATCAACAGCTGTCTATTGTGGACAAGTACTTTCTTCCCGGAGCGACCAAATTTACCTGATTTATGAAGGGGAGACTGGCAGAATGATGCCGAGATTGGGTTCTAGACCGTGTATCAGATTGTCTGGATGTGTAATGTTCTGGACAAAGTGGGGGGGCGGGTTGGGGGATGTTTTGGCATCATCGTTGTATAATCATCATGAGAGTAACTGTACAGTAGGGGAGGCTGTATTCCGTTAGATGTAATCCCAAGCGGCTCAGATTTCATTATGTTGATGCCTGTCCCTCTTGGCTGGGAAGCAACGCTTCTTGTATCTTTGTCCAAGGAATGAGGAGTTGCCTACAGAGTTTGCGCCGTCAAGTCAATGTAAATATTCTCAGCGTTATTTCTCACAAGAAATTTCACTAGTAGTTTGATGGAGCGTCCAAGTTATCTTCCCATTATGACCTCAGTATCTGTTTTTATTTTTAGCGCGTTCCAGTCAGGTTTAGTTCGGTTCTTTTGCTGGAAGCTTCGTTCCATTGGTAACATGGCATCTGATTGGTGCCAGGTCTTGTTAATCAAGCAATGTATTATTTAATTAAGGAAATGCCCTTTTCATCCTTCCTTCTTTTTCCTTGTATTTCTTATCAGAGGGGATATTTGACAGTCTTCGTGGTTTTTTTTAAAGTGTTTTTACAAAAACAAATATTAATTTAAAATAAAAAATGAAAAAAAATTAAAAAGTTTTAGTAACGTTTTAAAAATGGAAAACTAAATATACTGACTGCCTGATACGCTTCTGAAGTGAGATTTAAGTTCATCATACGTGCTGGTAATTTTTTGCCTAAGATGTTTTCAAGATTTCCATAAAAAATATTTAGAGGTAAATTGGCTGTAGGATTTGTAGTTTTAAAACTTGGGGTTGATTCTGGATTGAAAGAGTTAACTGGGTTAATTAATTTTTTGTTTATTAATTATCTTGAGTTATTCTGTTTTATAGTCTTAATTGTTTCTTAGTTTACATAAAACATCTTGAATTTTATATGTTAAATTGTGTGTAAAAAACAACAAAAAATCTCGTGCAAAAAACTTATTATTTACAGGCTTGCCGCTAGTTATCGCTGGAGTTTTTTTTTTTTTTTTTTCCCTAGTAGTTGATGTCCAATCTTGTATATACTCCAATGCAAATTTGTAAAACACCATTTTTTTTTCCCATCAAAACCTGCAAATGCAAATGTTTTCATATCAAAACACACATTTAAGCTCATGAAAACACAAATATTCTCATCAAAACATCTTTTTTTCTCATCAAAACACAAATCTTTTCATGAAAAAAAAGATCATCTTCTCATCAAAACAACACCCTTTTTCTTATCAACCATTTATTCTTGTTATTAAAAAATCTCCATAAATTCACAAATTCAAAACATAAATTCATTTATATAAAACAATAATAACATAAAAGGTGGATTGGAGTTTAAGAATTGAAAGTATATGAAATGTGGGGAAAATATCGTTGTCAGGGTTTTAGAGCCAACAAGAACAAGTTATTCTATAGATCCAATGACAAGTCTTGTGACAACATATTAATTAAACTACGAGATGGCCTATATGTGTTAATGATCGTCCCATGGAAGCTAACAATGCAAGTATGAAGCTGATGGTGATGGTTAATTTCATATATAGAATGTTGATGTTTGTAACTATGTCAAATATTAATGCATGAAATAAATTTATATTTAAATATTGCATTAACATCAAGGCAATACTAACATTAACAACAATACAGTGACTTACACCGTACAGTTCCATAGCAAGGGAGAAGAAAAGGAGTAAAAACAGCAGTTAAACATACATGTATAACCAATAAGCCTGCACGGAGAAGAGAACCTCAGGAACAATCAACCCATGCAAGCATCCTCTCCAAAGCCAAAATCTAAACCTCCGAGATAACCAAGTTAATAAAATAAAATAAAATAAACAACAAGGTGTAAAAAAGCTCCCAAACAAATAAAAAAGCAAACAACCTAAAATAAGGCTAAAATAAACAGGAGAAGACTATAAAAATAAGAATAAATTCATAGTATGCAAACAGCAAAAGCAATTGCAGGCAAAGTATAGAAAATCGCAGTCCAGAAACACATCAAGGAAATAGAGAGGTCTGAAGCCTTAAAAATGTCTAATAAGAGCAAAACCCATGAGAAAAAGCCTACATACCCTCTCAAATAAAAAAAAATGCCGACCCAATTCCAAGGCAGAGATAAAAATAATAAGATATGAACATCACTCAATTTTAGCTGAACACTAGCATCCCAAACAGGCTAAGCAAAGATATGACATGAAAAGCATAGAAAAAAGCAATTCCAACATGAATTGGTAAAGGAGCCGGAGAGAACATAAAAAAAACCAAGCAAGTCATCCTCAAGCAACCTAACATCTAGTCCATACAGACCAACCACCACACCCCCAGTGAACAAGGAAAATCCTAGGACATTGTTGAATAGTTTTAAAACAATGGATTACACACCCCACTCACTCACTCACGAAGAGAAGGTCCACCACGCATCAAGAGGGCAGACGTAATCAAGCCATCCCATCCCAGCCCCGCCAGAAAAAAAAATCAAACGAAACAGATGCATCAACCTCAGACAATCGCACCTCGGCGCTCAGTCCTTGTCTCTCCTCAACCTGAACATGCATCAGACCTAGCTGACCAAAATATGCTAGAAAGCCCTATAGACCGATAAGAAAGCCTGGATTCGTGCGAAAAAGAAAGGCGAGAATTAGATGGCAACAACGATAAACACTGTGTGAATCCACAGTGGATTCACATTCACTCAATCTACGGTGTTGAACTGAAAAGGGAAAAAAGAGAAAAAAGTTTCAGGGGCATATTTGTAATCTGAAAAAATAGAGAGAGGGAGACAACCATGGGCCCAGGTGGCAACATAAGGTCTCTCGAACTTTTTAATATTTGTTAAGTGTTCACAAGCCCGCTCAAAATCTCATCACAAACCGGCAATGGGTTCGATCGACACCCCAAAAAATCCCGAGAACGGCTCCAGAACTCTGCCTCCCGCAACCGGCGCCTACGCTACGTACGAAGGCGATAAAAAAGGAATGCCTCCACGCGCCACCGAAATGACGCTTCCGGTTGAATCCGAAGCCATTAAGAAGAGGAAAGCGAGCATGTTACCGCTCGAGGTAGGTACTCGCGTTATGTGCCGTTGGAGAGACAGCAAGTACCATCCGGTTAAGGTCATCGAGCGCCGTAAGTTGCAGTCCGTTGGGTCCATTGATTACGAGTACTACGTGCATTATACAGAGTGTAAGTGTCAGTTTTAACCGCGGATTTTCAGTGGTTAGGGTTAGGGTTTTGAAGTTAGGCATGTACGTATTTGTTTAATTGATGTGGGATTCATTTCTGGCCTTTGATTGCTTATCCTGCTTTTTAATAATGATTGTGATTTATGCAAATGAAATTTAGAATGTCAATTAATTTGGTTTATCAACTTGTGATGCCTTATTATAATGCTATGAAGAATATGTCTTGGAGAAAATCCTCGTACGAAAGAAAATGATTGGGTAAGAAACTGGTCAGGTTGCTGAATTTATATATTTTGCAAAGAGGGCATTGAAGAAGCTCAGTTTTGGAGGTGAGGGATATGACTAGTAAAGCTATATGATTGCATGGACCCTTTCATTTTATTGGTGGCCAGATCATGCATTTGAGGGAAAATGTTGTTTCTGAAAGAGGAACTGATTCTTTGGAGTTTACTTCTGAATTACCCCTGTTAAGAATGGGTGTGTGTGTGTGTGTGTGTGTGTGTGTGAAAAGATAGCTATCATTCATCTTATTTTGTCACCAAATGGACTGAAAATGCCATGCCATTCAGATCTGAGTTGTGTGATTTTGCTTGCAAAATTCTATGCTAGGCGGAAGATTCTAGCTTTTACACCTAGAGTTCTTCAAGGTGCATGTTCAAGGTCCTATTGCTCTCACCTAGTGTCTCACGATTCCATCTTTAGACTGGAACTATATAACATTGATGGTCAGGATTAGAGAACAATGCTGTAAAAATTAAGATGTGTGACAGGTTGGGGCATGTATACACATGAACCTAAGCACTGGGACTGGCATAGGCACTTGCATGCAATTTCCTGTAGCAGCAAGATATATTTTCATTTTCTTCTCTGTTCAACCAGTAAATAGATGTGATCAGCATTCCATCTATGCAAATATTGTCATGGAGATTAGTTATTTGGAGTGCCTTGTTTATCATTTTCTACATGATTATTAACCGGATACTTCAGTGAATTTGGAAGTTGTATTTATTCTAGTCTTTTATATATATATATATATATTGTCAGTCAATAGGAGGCTCGATGAATGGGTGAAGCTTGAACAACTAGATCTTGATTCAGTAGAGACAGTTGTCGATGAAAAAGTGGAGGACAAGGTAATTATTTTGTTGTTATACAGTTTTATTAATCGCTGATGTTCTCTTTTCTATTGACTTTGAAAGTTGTCCATCTCTTGGACCCTTTTGCTGGAGAATCTGCCTTGCAGTATTTTCTTTCTTTCTTTTCTGTTGAAATGATTGGAGAAATTATTTCAATTGATTTTAGGTAACAAGCTTGAAAATGACACGCCACCAGAAACGGAAGATTGATGAGACGCATGTGGAGGTATCTTACCAGTTTAAATCTTTCTGAACTGTTTGTCTTTTGGTTGTTTGTATTATTTTTAATGTTACTTACCATCGGAAGCATGCCTTTAATTTATTTACATGACAAATAATGAGATGCGTCACTCTTGAAAGAAGCTTAAGCATATATGATGCTACCTAAATTTACCTTTTAAAATATGGCCTTGTATATATATTTTATGATTTCTAACATAAATACATGTCCGAGTGTCACACACTTCAACTGGTGGCCATGATAGCTTTTTCTGTGTGAAATATCACGATTTAATTGATGGAGTAAGCCACAGAGCAAACTGCTGGCTGTTAAATGGTATCATAGTTCTTATTAACTTCTGTAGTATATAGGTCCATCAAACAACATTGAAACTTTGCATTTTATAATCTGAAGATATCATTCTCAAATTTATAGGGCCATGAGGAGCTTGATGCTGCCAGCTTACGCGAGCATGAGGAATTCACAAAAGTAAAAAATATAGCCACCATTGAGCTTGGAAGATATGAGATTGAGACATGGTACTTCTCGCCTTTCCCACCGGAATACAATGATTGTTTGAAGCTTTACTTTTGTGAATTTTGCCTCAACTTCATGAAGCGTAAAGAACAGCTTCAAAGGCATATGGTGAGCTGTGCCTCCAATTCATCTACCTGCGTTGATTTATTGTACTGAAATTTGGTATATCTGCTGCAAATGTAGTTTCATATTGCTAGTACTGAGCTTTCTTTGATATGTCTGCTTGTAGATGCTATTTTCCTGATTCTTCCCCTGCTATTCCTTTAATCAGCCTATTGCAACTGATCTCTATGACATGATGGCAAACAAAATTGGTTTCCATTAAGCCAATTTTCGTGCTGTTGCTTTTTTATAATCAATTTGTTATGACTAGTTATCAGTTCACAAAAAGCTTCACTATGTCTTTCTCGTGTGAATGGCCTAGTTATGCTTATGTCAAAATTTTGAATTAGTATGTGAAATAGAGTATTTTTATTTAAATGGTTTGACTCAGTTATTTGAATACTTGGTGGTCATTTTCTTTCTCCAATCAGCGTCCTTATGGAAGATGCTCTGAGACTTTTATTCATCTTTTTTAATTTTTTAATTTGGTTTATGTAGAAGAAGTGTGATCTCAAGCACCCTCCTGGTGATGAAATTTATCGAAGTGGCACATTGTCAATGTTTGAGGTATGTCATAATAGCACATGACTGGACTGCTAGTATTTTTCTTAACTGGTTTCTTTCTTCTATATTTTCCTGGTTAGGTGTTTTTCAATTTTTTTGGTAACCTACACTGGTCACGGGACATTAATGATGTTCTCCTCAACCCAGTTGATCTTAATTTTTCCAAGTTACAGAAAAGGCCGATTGACCTTCAAGCATTCTGTTAACGACTTTGGTTATGAAAGTGTAGTAACCCAGTTTTTTATCCTAGTTTCTCCCCCCACTCCTGTTTTTTGCACAATCTTTGCTATCACACACTTTTATTGTTTTCTAGTTTTGCAGATCTGAAGTTTGTAGTTGATTTGGCCTTTCTCCTACTGTTTTTTATTTTCAGATAGATGGCAAAAAGAACAAGGTTTATGGGCAGAATCTTTGTTATTTGGCGAAGTTGTTTCTTGATCACAAGACCCTTTATTATGATGTTGACCTATTTCTATTTTACATTTTGTGTGAATGTGATGATCGAGGATGCCACATGGTTGGATATTTTTCCAAGGTAATGCTTCTGCCTTCAATTGCTTATGCTATAACGCATGCGGCACCAAAAACTTACATCTAAATGCTTTCACAAAGACTTTTAAGGCACACCAAAAGTGACAGAACAAATCAGTAATACTTATCTTGGTGGACCATCAGTTTTCGTTTCTGTGTCGGCTTCTTTTGCTTTAAGGACAAGATATTCATATGATCATTCATTTTCACAAATCCACTTGTCATTCATCACATTTGATCATTCAGTGAAGTAATTTTTCAAAGATAGAATTCCTGGAAATCTTGGTTCTGATATTTTCTGAAATTTAATTAGTAAGGTAGCTTACTGTATTTTATGATCATGCAGGAAAAGCATTCTGAGGAGTCGTATAATTTGGCATGCATCCTCACTCTTCCTCCTTATCAAAGGAAAGGCTATGGGAAGTTTTTAATTGCCTTCTGTAAGCTCTCTGCCTTCCAATATCATGTGTTACCATAGAAATAGAACTTTGACTCTGTGTCTATTTTGATTCTTTGTCCTTGTGTATTGGGTTTGGGGTGGAGTGAAGGGATTATTATTCTTGGGGGATAAGATGTAGGCAGAAATTAGCATTGCATACAGAAATCAATATAGATTACTTAAATCCTGTAAACCAACTTCAGTCAGAATTTTTTTTATCAAGAATCATTGATGTAGGACAATTGCTTTGGAAGGCACTGTAATGTGAAAAACAGCTTAGGAGAGTAGCTATCACCTATGCTACTGACTGTTTGTATTGTTAAACCCAGTAGTGGTTGAATTGGATCATAATAGCTATAATGGAACAATCCAGCAAACATCCACCTCGGTTGCTAGCTCCAAATTCTAAGATCCTTGTTTGCTTTTAACAGTTGCATTTTATCATGCACAGATACACCAGTTCCATTTATTTTAAATGTTATTTGTTTATGTAGTTAATTGATGTGTTTTTATGGTACAGCATATGAACTTTCCAAGAAAGAAGGTAAAGTTGGCACACCTGAAAGACCCCTTTCAGACCTGGGGTTGTTGAGCTATAGAGGATATTGGACCCGAGTTCTTTTAGATATCTTGAAAAGGCACAAGGGAAATATTTCTATTAAGGTAAGCAATTTCTCGAGAGATCAAGACAATTTTCTTTATGCAGTCTAACTGCTTCCATCATCTATGTATTTGTGTTGTGTTGAGAAATTCATGCTTGTTACTGTCTATTTTGTTTATTTCCATAGCTGTGGGACAATTCTTACCTTCCATAGTTGAGTTCAATATTCGACAATAGTACTATAGACTTGGACTTTCTCAGTTATTGCACAGGCGCGCGCACACGGTTGAGGCTCGAGTATGGTGAAAAAAGGTGGTGCATTGTAAGGATTGGTTGCCAGCATCACACCTTGAACAAAAAAATAAAAAATAAAATACTAGAATTTCAGCTATTGGTTGCTTCCACAGGGCATTTTCTGTTGTCTTCATTATGGCAAAATATTGGCCAAAAGTGGCCACATACAACCACACTAGCCAGGGTGTTGGACAACCTTTAGAGCCTTTTTTTTTTTGCATTTCAAAATGCTTTTGAAAAAAATTGAAATTCTTTTATTTTTTTATTTGCTTCAAATTAATATTTTCTTAATGATTTCATATCATTTTGATGTGCTTATTTCAAAAATAATTTTTAAAAAATAAAAAAATATTATTTTGATGCATTTCTGAGTGAAAAGCACTTTGAAAAACAACCATTACTACACTTCCAAACACGCCCTCAGCTATTGCTAATTTGGTTGAATTCAGGTGAAAATATCCTGTCTGTTTATCAGCATTTGGTTCACGGACAGCCCTTGAAACCAAGTTATATCTGATTGAGTTTGATTATATGTTAGGGCAAGGCCTTTGTGCTTTGGCAAAGGCACCATAAAATGTACTTACTTGATATATTTGACTTGCAAGTTTTATTGGAACGGGAAAGGAAATATTCCTTAAATGTAATCCTGATGCTGAGTCATGGTAAATCATCTCCAATAGTTTCTTTGTTTTACATATTTTCCCACCAATTTGGGTCTCACGTAGCTGGTGCCATGTTAATTCTATATTGACTGTCTTACCCGATAGTTTCTTCTTTGGTTTACATAGTTTCCCAGCAATTTGGGTCATGTAGCTGTTGCCATGTCATATTCACTGATTTCTCAACTCTCTACAGGAGCTTAGTGACATGACAGCAATAAAGGCAGAGGATATTTTGACTACCCTTCAGAGCCTAGAATTAATTCAGTACAGGAAAGGGCAGCATGTGATTTGTGCAGATCCAAAGGTCCTGGATCGCCATCTAAAAGCTGCTGGAAGGGGTGGTCTTGAGGTTGATGTTAGCAAATTGATCTGGACTCCTTACAAAGAACAAGGTTGATGTTTGGAAACTTATCAATTGATTGCTATGTGTTTTGACGCATACCTTCAGCTGTATAAATGTAGATGTTAGGAGATTAATTTAGGAGAATGTGTTGATCACTGAGCCTTAAGCTTTCTAGTGAATTAATCCTTTTCTTTTACACTACCCAGTTAGTTATCTGGTATACGAGTTGTAATGAAAACAATCTCTAGATTTTATGCTTAAAATAGATGCTCGATGCTATTGAGAATCACCTGGATGAGAGAATTTGGTCTGGAGCCTGCACCTTTTCTTCAAGTGCTAAACTCTGTCGTTTCGTTCGACCAGGAACAACAGAAAAGCCTTACTGAAAAGAAAAGAAAAAGACTCGGTTTTGGTTTTGAGATGAAATTTCTGTTGAAAAAAAAAAAAAACAAGAAGCCAATGCGATTGGAGAACATAACAGCAACCCAACAAGGGTCGCGCCAAATTTGGTTCAAGAAGTAGTGATTTGTGTTCACCTGTCCGGAGAGTAACTGGCGAGGGAGTACAAGACAACAGCAAAACCAGCATTTATCACTTTCAGGGGTGTTGGAGGAGATGAGATGTTTGTTGTCTTCCAAGGAACTCGAACACGTAGCGAGAGATAATTCCTCCATTACCTTGGATACGATTGCTGAGCTACCAAGATTGCCGTCTAGACCTGTCTAAGCCTGAACTGATATTTGAAGTCTTGCTAGTAATTTTCTACCATTTAACATGTCCTTGTAACATACTTGTCGAAGATGTTTGTCCTCACCTTTCCCATTTTTCTTGCTTTCTACTTTTCTGCAATGGTGTTCAAATATATAGCTACGTGTTTGTCCTATTTGTTTCAAGTCGCCCCTCCCCTATTTGAATGTTGACTTACCTAATAGCTACGCGTGCTCCGTGCTCCCTCCGTCCACACTGATATACGTTTCCATTTCCTCTACCCACCATGACAATCATCGTATGTTTTAAAAGGACTTTTATGTGATTTTTTCAGGGCTGTGATTCGATTTACTTTACAAACTAAGCTTTAATAGAACAATCTCATGTCTGTGTGTATGACCCACAATTCACACCCAGCTGCCCTAACCACCGGCATGGAAATCAACTGACATGATCTGAACCATAATATTTTTTTTTATAGAAAAAAAAAAAGAGGAATGCAGCGAGAAGGGTATAGATCTAACCATTGATAGATAGAAAATCCATATACATCCTTAACAGCACCACCTTACTGTGTTTGGTTTTACAACACGGATCAATAAAGAAATTAATAACACCAAAATTGGACTTAGAATACAGTAACCATATACATTTAATTTCTACGTTTGCTTTATATTACCTCCCCCTGCTGCTTGGAGTTGCTCATCAAACAGTGGTTGGTGCAAGACTACTTCTATTAAGTTGAATCTCTTGCAGCTGCAAATTCTTCAATGCTAGCCCACCAGATCTCCTCTTCCAAAGACTGTTCGCTTCTCCATCTTCTGTTGGTTGTTGAAGTCTCTTAACTACAGGCAAAGGAGGATCCATATTCTCTATGCTAACTGAAACAGAATTCTCTTTAGTATCATCAATCTTGGCCCCACTAGCACCATTCATCATCACTTCTCTTCTTCTATGAGCAGTACTAGTTGCTATTGAGACGGTGGCGCTAGTAAGATTCTTGCCAGAGAAGATCCTCTTGAGCCTGGAGTACTTGACATTAGCACCGTTAACGTTGTTCTTGGTGGTGACTGTGAACTTGTTAGAAGTGGGGAAGCCAACTATCTTGTTGTTTCTCTTGACCTGCCCCATGCAACCGATCTTTGGAGATAGAGGGTCAGAACTAGAGATGGACATGGATCGGTCTTCCCATTTTGGAAGAGTCACATCTTTGATGGTTGGTCTTGAACATAACATAGGCAAGAATGTGCTCTTGTGTTGGGGGTGAATGTTTTGGTGATGGAGATGGTGGTTGTATCCGTTACCCATGACCTTTCTCTTAAGCCCTCACAGAGACCTTTCTCTTAAGCCTTTGCAGAGACCAAAACGAGGCCACCAAGACTAGAAAGATTTGGAGACTGCGGAAAGGGTTGAGCTGTTAAAAAGAGAGCATTGAGCTCCTCAGGTTTCTACTTTTCTTCATAGGCGTGGAGAGAGAGAAGGGGGGAGAGAGAGATACATGAGTTTTTCAAAGTTAAGAGGCTAATGTTAGTGTCAATAAGTGGGTACTTATCTTGATTTTGTCAACACTGTCTAGTTTGAATAAAGTGGATTGTACTTTGCCTTGTTCCTTCTGTTTTACGAAGTCTTTTTATTTCCTAATTACGAAATTGGATATAGATACAGACAGATGTCAGAACTCAAATCTCTTGAACATTATTCAAAATTACACCCCCAGACACCCAAAAAAAGAGCAGAGAAGAAAAGACAGAGGCCATTATTTTGGAACATTGCAGTATGCGTAATTCAAACTTCAAAGAAAGCTAAAATGAGGGTGATAATAATTCAATGGTCCCTTGTACAATACCACGTCCAGCCGAATTATGCCAAGTTAAAATGCTACTGCTGGTAAAATCATGTGCTGACCCCCTCTCTGTCCCCCTTGTTGTCTGGATTAGCATGTAGTTGAGGTAACAACCTAA
>Ga0325404_1001285_pt1 | contig 26656 bp, 13 predicted proteins | sample PopdelMetagenome_18_FD_205664 | JGI IMG/M metagenome (GOLD analysis project Ga0325404, IMG submission 205664) | Populus deltoides microbial communities from Bellville, Georgia, United States - Xylem-Control-R1 | ecosystem: Host-associated > Plants > Phyllosphere > Stem > Wood/Secondary xylem...
AAAAAAAAACATATTGAACGTATTATCAAAGACATGATTGGTTTGTTCGACGTACTACCTTCTCCGTCTTAGATACTAAGGTAATTGATGTCTTTAATGATGGCCGGGTCCTGCAATAATTTGATTTAGTTGTTATAAATTTGCAACTTGATGGGTGATTGCCTTGCCTAACTATTGGGTTTTTTTTTTTTTTTTCATTGGCTCCGCCTCCACGTTCTCTCAGCCTTTTCGCCTTCAATGAGTAAATATTGTAACGTTCAAATCAATACCCACATGTATGCTATCCCTATATAAACACCCAGCCATGATCAAATCTCCACACCACTTTCGAAATGGCTTTTAATCTCATGCTCTTTATCTTGGTTGCTTTCTCTGCATGCTGCAGCAGCTTGGACTGCAACAAGGCCACAGCCACGGCCACGGCCCCGGCCCGACCATTAGCCTCAGCCTCGAACCTTACGGTTCGCTTGAAATTAGATGGAGAGTCGTCAAGTTGCTGGGACTCTTTGATTCAGCTCCAAGCATGCACTGGGGAGATCGTTCTTTTTTTCCTCAACGGAGAGACTCAACTAGGCCATAGCTGTTGCCAGGCGCTGCATACAATTGGTGAACATTGCTGGCCTAACATGATTGATACACTCGGGTTTACCACTGAAGAGGGCCAAATACTTGAAGGCTACTGCGATAAAGCTGCCGATTCCAGAGATCCATATGCACCATCTGTAACTAATGTTGTTACAAAGCAACCTTTGCTTCCTTGATTAGTTGTGACTCGCTAGCTGCTGATAATAGCTAGCAGCAGCAATTATAATAATATAATAATAATAATAACGAATAAGAGAACGAATAGTTACACTCTTTACATTCGAAATAGAAACGTTGGTTTCTTATAAGTAAAGCTCTACTTCTATATTTAGTGCTATGTTTCATGTCCATTGAGTTTTTTTTTTTTTTTTTTACAAATTCCTAAAAATACCTACATTTTATAATGATTTTGGCTAAATGTTGATAGATAAATTTGTCAGTTTAAGAGCCCGTTTATTTTTGTGTTTCAAAAACGATTATTTTAATGTATTTTCAAATAAAAAAACATTTTAAAAAATAATTATTACCTTAATAATTTTCATTTCTTAACATTTATATATTGGTTATTTTTTATAGACAATTTACAAAAAAAAATGAGGCTAAAACTGAATCAAGGAATTCATGAAAACGAGCCATTAGAAAAATGAGATTCATCAATATATATCATTGCATCCAATATTAATTAAGATCACTATCCAGTAACGGGTATTTAATATCTTTAAAGTTTTTCCTTGCTATTATTTATTACTCTTCTTTCCATGATATAACTACCGTAATAGAATTTATATCATTTACGATTTAATTTGTTTCTGAGGCATCGACATTTTTTAATGATTAATGGATTTTTAAATCGACATCAATATATTCTTGCAAAGAGAAATAAGGTACTAAATCCTGAAATTCAAATCTCATCACTGTCAAATATACTTAAAAATTACATAAATTAAGCTAAATAATTAGATAAGGAAAATAGATAAAAAGAAATGGTGATAGAGAGAGATTCAAGGAAAAGAATTACCTGAAATAACAGAAAAAGAAAGGGAAAAATAGAGAATTGTGAAAGGAAAACTTTAAGTGTAGTTTATTTTTGTTAAAGGAAAGAAAATGTTTTCCAGAGTTAAGAAAAGAAAGACATTTTATTTTCTTAAAAGACTTATTTTATCTTATTTTATTTTTACTGAAAACACTTTTCATTAATTGATTTTCTCAAAGTGGTTCCCGTAAAATTATTTTATACGAAACAAACGAGTCCTGGACCTAGAGTTCAATGCTAGATGGACTCTGACTGAATTTCAGCTGGGCAACAAGCCCAAGATCGGCCTAGAACTGGCAAGAAGATGCCAGCCCATGGTTGGATGCAGGCACGCCTAGACTAGACTAGACATGTATATCCACTCCACTCCAACCCAACCCAACCCAAGGTATAAAAAAATGTTTAGAAGAGCAGCTAGGGAAAATAAAAAGTAAAAAGTACCCCCAATGAGACGAAATAGCAACTATGATGCCCACCAAAAAACTGAACCTGTCCCCGACATGCCCCCTAAAAGAGCGGCCCAAGTCATCTTGGTAATAAGCTGACGATTCCTGTCTATCATTGAACTACAATCTCAATCGTCGGTCCTCTCCATCTGTGAAGAGATAGTCTTTCAGATTTGAGGTTCAGTGTAATAATTTATTTAAATGGAAATGTACGATCCACCTTTCTCTTCAATTAATAATAATAATAATAATAATAATAATAATAATATCGACGTCATGATCCACTCTCCTATGAGGAGGGTTGCCATTTTGCGCCTTCTCGCAGATTAATTCTAACTATATCCTAGGGATTCCATTTTATTTTTATTTTTTATTCATTACAGGGTTTTAGCTGGGTGCGTTAACAAAATTATTTGTCCTTATTTCTTGTTTATTTTCATATTGTCAGGGTTTGGTTGTAAGAAGGAGTGATCTTTTACGATTAAAAAAAAAAAAATAGAAGGATCTTTCCATTCTGAGGATCCGTCTCCAACCAACCCCCTGACTCAATGTCACCGAGCTAACTCGAAAGAATACCAGGCTGACGACTATGAAATAAGAAAAAATTAAAGAAACAGCCAAACAATCCATTGTTTAGATTATTTTTCCCACAACGCACGCAGACATGATTTAGCAATCCAACTAACCCCGATGACCGTACAAATCGCTGCAAAAACCAGGGCAAATGCTACGTCCTAAAAGCTTATTCAAGCAACGCTCTTATGGAAAATTCAATATGGGAGAGGTCATTTTCACAAAAGGAAAATTGAAAAGCATTTTCCAACGAGGGACATGTTAAATTAACCGCTTCTATATTTGACTTTAAGAAATCTTGCACATAAAATACTCGCACCCTATTTGAAGCTAGCTAGCTAGCTCTAAACCTTCGCTTAGATATATACGTACAAACGCAGGGGAAAAGTTGCTGCGCAGCTAGAATAATATTTAAAACGGTGATTTTCTTCTTACAAACTTTAAGACTAATACTAAAATGGGCTTTTCAAGATTCTTCTCACAAGAACAGTGCACTTCTGAATTGCTTTGTAGCCCCCATATCACGTGATAAGATTGAAACAAGGGATGTATGTTATTACTTAGAGATTGGAACAACACAACCATAATTACATGCATGTCATTAAGATGCCAGGATGTGTTAACGTGTTCTGTTAATTATTAAGCCAGCGGTCTGTCATGAGCTAGCAAGCTACCTAGAAATGATGGTTAATTTAGCATTTCAATTTTATAATCATGTGTGTTGAAAGAGAACTACCAAAGGGGACAACAGGCCCCGTAATAAGTAACGTCTTAATGAAGAAAAGAGAATTAATGTAAACCCGACTGTGTTTATATCTCACATGCGGTAGTACTGTATATTGGCCTGTTAACGATCGACGTTGACCCCTTAACTCAATATCCTACATGAAGTTTGCTTTTGTCTCATCTATTCCAAGAACTAAAATTATTAATCTCTCTCTTTCACATGGACACGCACGTGCATACTGCTTAATTACACGCAATCATGGATTTGGTTTCCATGAGAAACACAGAGCTAGAACAAGCAAGCTAGCTAGGTCAATATTGAACTCAAAATTGATTAGAGAGAACCTTGAACAAAAAGGGTACTCATTATTCATTAAAAAAAAAACAATTTTCAAGTACAACTCAAGTCCAGAGAGACTCTCTCTTAAGAGGGTCTTGGATTACATTGCTAGAAGAGGCAAAGTTAAAATATTGAGGAATGTTATTGAAGTTATTACTACTGGCTAAAAGAAGTGCCTTCTCATCTTGATCTAGCTGGGTTGGTAAGGTAGGCTCTTGTTGCATCTGGATGCAATTCATCTCTGCTTGAGTAGCTGCAAGTTGTATTTGCAACTGTGATACTTGATTTTGTAAGTAAGATATTGCACCAACACATCCATAGACTGGGTCTCGCACTCTTGCATTTGCTTCATAAACTAAACTGCTCACAGCATCTACTCTCTGATGAAATGGAATCTCCTGCAAGATTACAATAACCTCATCATTTAAAGGATCATCATTAATATTAAAAACTGCGCAAACAACGTGCTTTGCTGTTTTCCTGCACGCATAGTATAGATCACACACACAAATTAAGGATAGAGGGGGAACCTGCAACATTTTGCTAACATTACTAGCACCAAAGACCTTGTGAACAATGGCAAACTTATGGGGATCATCAGAAGGAAAGTAAGGGGCAAAGATGCAGTCTTTGGCGCACCGGCGCCTTAGCAGTTTGCAGGATGCACATGGTGAAGAACCCCCCATGTTTTCGTCTTAAATTAACTCAAAGAAAATTCTCTTTTGATGCAGATAGGTAGAGAGAAAGATATAAAGAAATCCAAAAGGAAGTTCAATGTGGAACAAAATGAGATTAGAATGTGTATTTATAATAGTTGAGGGATGTGCGAGCCTAGTGTGTGTAGAATGGATGCACATGCATGTTCAAGTTAAGATAAAGGGATTATCATTATAATTAAACAAATAATAAAGTACATGGAAAGAGGCAGCTAGGATTCCCAATTGTGGAGGAAAGCACCGTGGAAACAATCGCATGCACATAGATTTACAGATTAAGGCTTTTGGTTTGAAAATCAAATGGACGAGGTTGACCACCGCCGAGGCGCGTGATGGGCTGGCAATGCATTGGTGTACTAGTACTCGTGTCCACGTTCTTGTTTGACTATTTGTTTCTATGTTCTGATTGCATGTATGTATACATCATGTATACTCATGTGAGCATGTTAAAAAAAAAACAATGTATAGTATGATGATTGTATTATTATACTATTAGGCTTCGAATGTCTAAGCCTATGTTACATTAAAAAAAAAATACATTTAGTAAATAGAAGTCTAAACCTCGTAGAGAGTGTGAGAGTCGTTAATTGTGAGGCCGGTTTAGGGTTTTCCAATATATATGGTGAGAACGATAAGAAACCTACCTAGCTAGCTAGCTAGCTAACCCGAATCAAGACATCAAAAGAAATAGGCTAGACATGAATGTTTGTTGGCGACATTAAATAAATCACATGGAAATTTCATTCTAACTCCTCTCTTCCTTTATCTGAATTAACGTTAGATGTCTGCCATTCACTATACTATATATTGTCTTAAAAAACAAAATTGGATCCTCTTTTCGTTCTTTTCTTTTATTTTTTTTCAAATTAATAAAATTAAACTGGGCGAAGAATAGCATAATATATACACACACACACACACACACAGCTCTACCAAATCCAATGTCCAGTCTTTGTGATCAAACAAGGAAACATATATAGCATATATAGTACTGCACTTCATTGGATTTTTTTTTCTTTCAATTTAATGTCTTATATTTAACTAGAATTAAATTAGATTCTTTTTTAAACGACCTCAAATATATATCCTGAACTTGGGAAAATAAAAAAGAAAAAAGAAAAAAGAAAAAAGAAAAAGAAAACTTAATTAACCGTTAAGCCAACTACTTAATTTTTTTCTTTCAATTATAACAAGTATTTCAACAAAAGGCGATTGTTATAATTTGTGATTAATGACAAGCCCACTATTCGAGGAGGGATGAGAAGTACTTGATCAATGGAGCTTTTTAATGAGTTGCCCTCCAAGTTTTTCTTCGGCAAGCAAAATTCCTGCAACAATTCAGTCGAGCTCGATTCAAGAAACATCCATGCATAACTATTTTTTTCTCATGCAGAAAAAAAAAACCATGTGGGAGTTAAATTAATATAACTCAATCCATTTAACGGGTTAAAAAACAATCTAAATAACTATTAAAAATATAATTTGATTAAAAAAAATCAAGACGACATATTTTTTTTTTAATTTTAAAAAAACATCATATTGAATTGACTCGAGTCATAGGACCATGATAACCCCATATAAAACAAATTAAAGTTCAATTTTCAATAAACTTATTGTTAAATTATGAAATTTTTTAAAAAACCAATTTAAAAAAATATGATAAAAAGTACATAAATTTACTTAGTTAACTCACAAAACTCGTGACATGGGTTGTGAAGTGATAACTTTATAGAAAAAAAACCAAAATATATGATAAAGTTGAATTCATAAATAACTAAATGTTGAAGATATATTAATGATGAAATTGAAAAAAAATATTAATTAAAAAAATAACAAAAAAACTCTATTCAACTAGATTATCTTGTTAAATTTATGACATGGGTCACAAGACTGAAATAACTATAAAAAATTCAAATCATAATAAATTATGAAGCTCAATCTTTAATAAAATTAAATGTTGAAAGATAAAATTATAAAAAATATATATAACTTTATAAAATATATATTCACATAACGAAACAGATGGAATAAAATTGGAACATCTCATTTATAATTTAGCTGAAAAATCTAAAATTGATCGAGATTTAGAAGATGGTGAAAATTGTTATATATAGGTTGTTTTGATTTTTAAAATAGCACAAAAAATATCGGTCATTACAATGTCAGTGATGTGCATCATCATAGTTTGGATGCTTTACAGACATTGCATTCCTCATCGAGGAATGTAATTGAACAATGTCTGGTTATGGTTCCACCGTAAAAACTAAGATCTCGTTTGACAACAGTTGCACTATTCTAAACCATCAAATCATTGAAGGACTGTCTCTTCTAGTAAACAGACATCATTTGAAGTCTTAATCCTCTCCTCATCTTATCTCCATGAAATAATTTATACGATGATAACGATAACCCACCAAGTAATTAATGTGAACCATTAAATGAGATCCGACATGAAGCTAAGGTCTAACCTCTGAGGGATTATAAAAATCCCAATTCCAGAGAGATTTAAACGGAAAACACAAGAGGTGTGAAACCCTAGGACCAATTCCTTTTCTCTTGCATTTAATGCTTACCACATGATTCCAAGCTTCGAATCTTCTGTTCCGAGCAGAATAGCTCTCCTTCCCTAATTATTATTATTATTATTATTATTATTATTATAAAGAAGATACTCAAACACGAGATATATTAGAAAGAGGGATTTTACTATCAATTAAGTTATATGTATGCGCCCTCTCCTTCTCTAGTTGTCCTGGCGTATCTATATTTTCTTTTTTTCTCGTGTATGTGTCATTTAATGAAGTGCATGTGTGTTATTTTAGACCCGCATCTCAGCCAATATATTACTATGGGGCCACCTGTTGAAATTTCTTTTATTGGCACTACATCACAAAGCGCGTATTTTCAAGTTCACACCTCCAAGTTTCAAACCCCTAAGCTCTAGAACGAAGAAAAGGAATCATAGTTTGACGGTGAGAACCCTTGTATTCTTTGTTTTACTACGGTTTTTTTTTAACACAAGAATAAAATAGAGGAAAAACAGACATCTTTCGCCCTCTTGAAGAAAAATAAAACATGCGAGGTCCAACGCAAGCATTTAATGTGCTTGGTGATATGGAAGATTCGATTCTTGAAATTTGCATATAGTTTACTTTCAAATCTAAAGGGGTGAAGATTAGAGGGCATTATTTGACAAAAGCGAACATCGCAAGTGAGGGGCTCATGGCTACAGAGACTTGAAATTCAGTTGCTTGAACAGAGTCCATGTTGGATTTCCAAGGTGACCAATTCTATTCAAAATGCAAGGTCTGCATTATCAGTTCGGTGGAAATCAAGAAAAACATGAGGCCTGAAGCAAGAGGAAAGCACGTGAGCATGCACACGAACATGGGCCGTGTTAATTTGTTGCTGCAGAGCTACGTTTTGCCCTCATAATAAACTCCTTTATGGTTTAATACTTCAAAAATTGAAGAGGTCGTCTTCAATCTAGAGTTTGAAATATATATTTTAAGGTGACAAGTACTTCACATACCATGGCTCATGAATGAATCTCTTTGTTAGTGATATTGGCTGACCAGACTCGAGAGGCACCAGAAGAGAAGCCTTTCCTGACAGCATACACTGCAAAATGGAATTGGAGAATGAATAAGTAGAAAGATAATTCATTTTTCTTCCGGGGCATGCCAAAGAAAACTAGTTGATGACTGATGAAAGCTCATTTTCATTATTGCCTTGATTTTCTATTGCAAAATACAATAGTAATGTACTGACGGGCACATAAATGCTCTAGCCATGCTAATTGTTTTTATTGGTTTGCATATACGACCTTGATATGGCTATTCCAAGACAAACCAGCAGAGCATGTCATCCAGACCAATCTCTTCCCTTCTTGTCCCCTGATCAGACACTAGCATCAGCCTCTGCAGTTAAGTAAATACTCCCAAACACATCGTATCATATGAAAAGATCCAAAATGATCAGATAATTAGAGCATACACTGATGTTCTTTTGATTGAATGGAGTAGAAAAGCATCTCTGTCTTCAGAATCGTTACAATTTAAGGGGAAAGAGCTTGTAGTTAACAACGAGAAGTGACTTGATACAACTTTGCAGTCATACAAACAAATTCCGTGAGGACAGGTAAATTTGGCAACAAAGTTATAATTCAACATTCTGCTGCAAACTGTGGCGTTTACGCAATACATGTGCATGCCGCTTCTTGATTCCATTTCTAAACGGAGTGCTAGCAGCACTCTTTGTTTCTCTATGCAATGAAGAGCATATTTTGCTCTTCTCAGCTATTTCCCTTTTCAATTACTCAGCCGCTTGTGCCTGGACTGGAATGACCGAACAGAATTTGTAACCACCAAACGAAAAGGAATGTTTAAAAGAGCTTGACATGAATCTTATTTACCAACCCTTAATCACTTGGAGAAATGAGAACCACATAAATATCCACAAAATAGTTGCACTAAATCCAAAGTAGTTATTCCTGAGGTCCAACATTAACGAGTTCATTGCCGAAGATTTATAGATTAAAGCTAATGTCATATGAATAAAAGTGATGTCTAACCTCATGTAGAATCTGAGATGATAGCTGCATGAAAATAAAAGAACATATATTATATATCCCAAAATCTCTGTGTGAAACCTCGAGTGGTAATTGCTAATGTAAATCACTTAAAAATTTATAATCCATCCAAATGGGCCACGGTCGTGAATTCTGTTAAATTGAGAAAAGAGGCGCAAAATTAGCAGAGCATACTACACCGTGAATGGCCAAACTGCTCTATTTAAATTTGATCACCAGTCTCCTTGCTTTTTGGAATTAAAAAACACAAAGAAATGCTGCATGCCCTGCTTATTATCTATCTTGAATCTATCTCGAAGCTTATGTTCAGTACCCTGAGTTCGCCATGACATGAAACTCCACAAAAGCCCGTAAACAAGGATACAATTATATTTAAATTATCCACTGCCAGGAAAAGAAACGTAAGGAGTTGTTCTGGACACTCCTATAAAAAGCTATGAAATCCATACACAAACATCTTGGAATAACTCCTGAGTCATGCTAAAACTCTGGCGTGGTACATAATATCAAAAAATTTCACCAATATGTGCATCGAAAACTGGCACAACATAATGGCAGTCTCTTTCACGTGAATTAGCTTTTGAAGTGAGAACTTGTAATCTCATCACCAGTGCCAGCATAAATTTTACCATTCCATTGCATCCACGATCTCTAAAAGCTTAATTTCATTTCGCTGCAGTTTATGAATTTCGAACACCAAATTTCGACAAGCCCATAGGCTTTCTTCCTTACAGCGACGATTAAAGTATCCTGCAGTACACTTCAAACTGTGCTCTCTTGTTTGCACTTCTATCTTTATCAACAGAACGTGGCATGTAGAATATATAATATTCGCTTCCAAAATCAACATAAAACTAAGAGATCAAAGCTGTGCGCGCGCGCGTGTGTGTGTTACACAACACAAGCTATCATTGAAGTACGCATTTCATAAGCCTGATTGATTATCATAGCTGATCAGATGCTATGCATCCATGTAAAAAGATTAAAAACAAGAGAATAGAAACATACCAGAACCTGAAGCTGCAGACTTTCACGTCACGGTCCTTGAACCTCTTTATCTCTTCAATAATCTGAGCATTTTCGAAGAACTCACCTGTTTTCGTATCTGCAATGTCATTCTTTTCAAAACATGCTAGGGACTTTTCACACGACTATACAAGCGAAAAACAATCAAAGTAAAGGCTCGGGTTAATACGAAAGTTAATCTAGACAATATTATTATATCAGAAAATAGATAAATTATTCACTCAGCAATAAGGAAACTTAACCTGTATAGCAATAGAATAGAAGCCGTTATCAAGTCAATGGCGATCAAAATTTAGCCATTCCAGATACGAAACTTGTAGCGATTATTCACCGGTAGCCTTAACATCACGCAAAAGCAATGCCTCTTATTTCAGCGACAAACAACTCTGCACACATAATTCATGTAGAGATTGCTAGTAATTTTAATTAATGGACGGATAAAATTTGACTAGGAGTTTGTCGCCGCCTCAATATCGCCTGTGAGAGCGAAAGCGCCAACACATAATTGGAGAGTGAAAAGCTTCTGTTTGACAATTTTATCTTGATTTGGTGGATGATAGAGAAAGATTCGGATCTCATGGACTGTTTCAAATCCGATCGTGTTTCGATCAGCGATTTCAAGTCTTTAAAGACCAGAACTGATTCGAGAATTCGCAGCGTTTCGTCTTTGAATCTGCAAAAGAAAGAAGAGATTGAGTGAGCTTTTTTGAATTGAGAGATGACGATTGAAGGGTTGTGAGGGTGAAAATTGGAAACTTCAGTTTGTGATTTGACAGCGGAAGAGGGAAATGGTGAGGACTGAGGAGTTTGTGTGAGTCCTGGCATTTGCCAAGGGCGGGAGGTTGTGACTCTGGGCTTGGGTTTTTGTTTAGATATTATTTGTAGGTTTGGATATGTCCAAATGTGAATTTCTGCAACATTTTTTTCTTATGTTTTTTTTTAATGGTGTTAACAATAACTGAAAAATAATTTTTTATAATTCTAATGAATTTTAAATGAAAAAAAAATGAATTAGACTTATTAGATTTGGAAATGAGTTAATGAACAAATTTACCGATGATTTCTTAAATTAGCTAAAATGTGTTTGTTAAAGTGATGAAAGTTATTTTTATAAAAGTATTTTTTTATTTTATTTTTATATTAATATTTCAAAATTATTAAAAGATTTTAAAAATATATTAATTTTATATTTTTTTAAATAAAAAATAATTTAAAAAAACACTTTAAAAAAATATATTCATAAAACAATCACATCCAATAGTTTTTTTAAATTTAAACCGATCAACAAAGTTTAAAAATAATATATTGATTTGTTTTTACCTTTAAAAAATTTTGTGCAAAAAAACCTCAATGGAAAAACGGGCGGATAAACTCATCTGTACTAAAAAAACACAATAATTCTCTAAAATCTATTATTAGACGGGTTTAAGCGAAGCTCCCCCGCCCCGACTTGGCTGGAAATTTTCCTACTGGTGGCAACCAACAGCCCCTTGGCGCTCAGCCCTTACACCGTTCAAGTCGCTCCACAACTCCATCTCACACTCCCAACAAAAAACAAAAAAAAAAAACTCCCATCGCATAGAATCAAAGAGAAAAAATGGCAGGACGCAACCATCTCCAACTCCGCGAAATCCCTTTATCCCGAGTCGCCCCCCTTCCTCGCTCAACCACCGACCCACGCCACCTCCACACCCGACCTCACCACCACCTCCTCGAAGACCGAATATCAACCCAACACCGTGATATCCAATCCCTTCTTTTAGACAACCAACGACACGCTGCCACACACGTTGCATTAAAACAAGAAGTGTCTAGGAGATTCAAAGAGGAAGGTAAGGCAAAAAAGGGGGGGGGGGGGCGGTTATATTTGAGGGATTAATTTGATTGATGGATTAGAATTTTTTTAAAAATAAATAAAAATGTGATGTTAATTGTCGTGTGATTAGGTCTGCTATTGAATATGAGAAGAAAACACGGGCATTTAATCTTGAGCAAGAAAAGGTGTTGGAGAAAAATAGGATTCTTTTGGTTCGAGAAATTGAGAAACTTCGCACTGAGTTGGCCAATGCAGAGAAAAGAGCAAGGGCGGCAGCCGCGGCAGGGAACCCAAGTAACTTACTATAAATGTAACATGTTCTTAAAGTTTTTTTAAATAATAGAGCTTGACATTATGAATTGTGTGTGTTCAGGTCCTGGATACGGTAGAAACTATGGCAGCGCTGAAGTGAGATATGGAGGAAGTTCATATCCTGATCCTAATGGCCTGCAGCAGGTGTATGCTCACTATTCTTTTGCCTTTTTAATTTTTTGAGCTTTGGTGTGCCATTTCTGACACATGCATTTGAAAATAGGATCAATAAAAATATATTAGTTTGAAATATATCGATGCATGTCAGTTGGTGCCTGCATACGTTTGCTGAATCCTTATTGTTACGAAACACAATGAAAACTCGTGAATGATAACATAGAGTTGCATAGGTTATCAAGTTACAAAATTCGCCATAAAAATTTTGAATTCTTCATCGCTTCCTATTAACACAATGAAGAGCACCAAGGTTTGAACTTGGGATCTCTATGTCCCCACTCCCAAGTTCAAACCTTGGTGCTCTTCAGAAATATGACTAATAACTTATAGTTGAAAACCAATTTCAAATGGTGTCAATTGTGCACGATGTAGTCATGGAAATGCATTGCCGCTCAGTACCATCTACTTAACCTAAGCAAATGCCAAGTGATCTATGTAGAGACTATAATGTAGATACATCTGAACTGTATTTGTTTAATGCAAATATGTTAAAGTTTTACTTATGAGCTTCATCTTTCAAGACATTTTGATTTGATATGAATCAAAACTAATACTGTATGTATTGCACTTGAGCTCATTACTGGTGAACCTCAAAATTTGAGAGAGATACTCCTCCATGCATAAAAACATACAAGTCAATTTCATAATGAGCACTTCGCGTTGGAAACAGAGCTCGCACTGAAGTGTCCGCTTGTGTTTGAATTGCATGTTTGAACCTCATACAATGTGATATCTGACCTCCCAAGAAAAGACGGGCACTCGAATAACTTCTAAGATGCTTTAACATTTCAGGTTCAGATTGGTGGTAGTGATTCTGCTCCTACATTTTCATATGGAGCAATGTCTAATGGCCACCATGACACTGCACATAGATGAGTTTCTTTCACCATAGCAGCCAAAATCTTGATATTGTTTCCTGTGGGAACGTTACAAATTCTATAGGAAATTTTTTGCTTTCACGGGTACAGATGTTGTGCCTTCCAAAAATTTGCCTTGTTTTATGGCTTTTTTAGCCGGATCCCTTCGTGGTATTTTTTCTATCCGGGGAATGCCTCGTCATGCCATGAATTATGATAGGTTAATAGGGTCGCTTCACCTGGCCACTGGAAACTGTTTTAATTTTATTTTTTTTTATCAGTTTGTTCCCTCACCAGCATTTTACATGTAACTGTTGTGAATCACTTTGTAAACAGGTGAAGAAAAGTAGCTCTCTGAAGCGATACATGTACAGAAACTATTTGGACAAGCATTATAGCTCATTTCTGTATCAACGAAGAAAAAAGGGAACAAGGAATCTTAGCTGATTCATTTCCTTTGTTTATTTCCTTGAACTTGCTTGAATGTAGCTGACGATGGGCTGTCAATAGTGAAGTGATTCTTAATTTTGAGTTAACAGCTTGCCGTTTTCTTCCCTTGTTCTTCGAAGTACATGTTACGAAGGCAATGGCCAGTGGCCCAAGCTGGATATACGCCCCCGAATTTAAAGAGAGGAAGTAAATACGAAGACTAGAAATGAACTATGGTGCTGTGAATAATTTTTTTTATTGTATTGTTTGAATTAAAATGACTAGAAAGCACACAAACTTGTCATAATATGTTAATGGCCAACTTAAAAAAAATTAAAATAACACTACAAGTAATATCTAAAATGTCTTGTTAATTTGTCTCTCAAAAAAATGTCTTTAGTAGTTCAATATAATTTTTAAACTTGTATTTATTTCAATTTAAATACAAAAGGTTAACCTGTCTATATATTTCATATCATGACTTAAAACAAGAAAAACTAACCATTACCATCCATAAAAAATATTCATAATTATATATCTGGTTATGATAGAAATAAATACTAATTTGCTTTAAATAAGAAATACCATTTGTATTCGTGGATAATTTGAAAACATTGAATAATAACCCTTAAATATTGTAATAGATATCAAGCTCTTGTGACACTTATTAACTTCAAAAACAATTTAAAATTAGTTCTTTTACAAAAAAAAATTCTTCAATCTTTTTTATAAAAAAAAAAACACCCTGTCTTTTTCCATATAATGGTTTTTTTACAAGATTAATTTGTTATTTTTTATTTATTTGGAGACAACACTATCTTTTTTATATTTCAATAATAATAAAATTTGTCTCAACCCAGCCCATGTTATTATGTCAACCGATGTTTTTGTACTAGAGTCATTTTTTTATCCTTTTTATTTTTATATTTTTATTCACTTTCACCTATTAATATTTGGTTTATTATAATTAAATTTTTTAAATTTATTTCAGTACATGTTCCATGATTTTATCACTATCTCATATAATTAACTATGATTAATCCTCGCAAATATGATGTATTGACTTCTTAATATTTCTTTTAAAAAAATATTTCATCTAACATGTCACAAATAAATATTTTAAAAGTATTTCCATCCATATGTATTAAATTTTTTACTTCCTAATATTTTTACAATTTTTTTAATATTAAAAAAAATCTATCTTGCTTTATATCACGAATAAAAAACTAGTAAAACATAATACACGTGGAATCACTTTTTAATTTCTAAAGTTAAACAATAAAAACAAAAGCTTTTCAAAAAATAAAACCTATGTATGTTTTACAAGGAGAACCACATTTCACTTCATAAAATTAAACAGTAAAATTAAGAAAACAAGCAAGCTCTTAATAACTAAAAATAGTAAGTGTAATGTGTACCAAAACCATGTCAGAAAGTAATTAATTCATCCTTTCAAATGATTTATTTGGTCCGTCTATGGAAGTAGGAGCAATAAAAAAAATAAAAATAAATAAATTTGTGCGGCTACGTTGTCGTTTCCTTTTGATATATCCAATAGTTTTAGACGTCGGTTGTTTGATAGAAAACAAATACCTCTAGAAAGTAGAAAGTGAATTCCAAAATAATTGTTTGTTGCAAGAATAGATTGCTTTTCAGTTGTATCTTGAAAAATAAATTAAAATCAAAATCTATTTGCTAATGTTTTAGTCATGTTACAGAGAATAAATTGAAAATAAATTTTCGGGCTATTAACTTTCATAACATGGAAGAATTTTTTAAATATTACTTTCAAGTATTTTTCTCATTTTTTAAATAAACTACTTTTTTATCCAATTTTTATAATAAAATTTGTATGATTTAATATGTTATTATTAATTTTATTTCATTCAATTTAGAAATAATCATAAAAAAGTTGCATTGTTAACTAAAAAAATCTTTATATTAGATTTATTATAAAAATTAAATTTATGAAACTAACTAAATATAAAAAAGTAATCGTTACTCAAAAAATTATACCGTATGTTTTTTCTTCATTTGAAAAATAATGAAAAACTTGTATTGAAAAATTATTAAACTCTAAAGTACGCTTTTAGAGCTCAAAAATTAATTTTCCACTTTTATAGATGAAAAAATATTTCATTTTAAATTAAAACAACATAAATACTAATTTATTAAATTATATAATTATTACATGGGGAAATATATATTGATATATCCTTCTGTACATATTAGTAAATCTCTTATTTACTAATAACATTTTATATTTTAAAATGTTTTATCAATACATCAATATATATATATATTCTACTTTAGTTTTTATTTTATTTTCAAAATGCAACCAAACAGAAAAGTCACAACAGTACCTTTTAGAAAAACACTTCTTGGCAAACATACGAGTACTGAATCCAGTAAATAGCAAATCAAGTATATTGGCATTGGTCGTTAGATTTTACGTATCGTTTTGAACCTCACAAGCCATTGAACTACGATTTGCAAACAGGAAATGGAACGTTAATTTACATAAATAACCAGTCAAATTGTCAGTCAAAATGAATGAAACCTAGACCAATCGATCGACTTTCAATTTTAAAAAAAATGTCAAATACCGCCGACCAACCCGCTAAACCTTTACTTTCTAAAACCCCGAAATGGCAGAAGACTAGTGTCAGGAACAGCAAAAATATCCGGTTGTTGGAGGTCGCATGAGAACAATAAAGAAGCAGTCATTTTTGTCTCTGACAAACCGCGTGACAATCGTCGCAATAAAAGGCACCAGCAGCGCCACACACCAAAAAAAAGGAGTTTCTCTGCAGAATTTGAGCAGCTTCAATGTTACTGCAGGTTAACAGCTTGGATGCCGAGAAACTAGAGATGTTGATGGCATATGGGCAGTAGAGCACCGGTGGACCCAAGAGACCCCAGCCATCATTCGAAGATCGCTCGTGTTATGGCAACATGACCAGAAGTGCATCTAACCAAGCAATCCTAATGCATTTTATAGCAATTACTATAACCAACTAAAAAAAATTCATAGATTATAGACCTCTCAGATCATGAAATCAACATGTACATGGTTTGTGTCAGGTAAAATTGTGATAATACAGACGGCTATTAGACATCCCTATGAAATACTCACAAACATCATATGGAAAAAACAAGGCGGATCCCAAACAGTAATGCAGGTAATTTCAACATATACACGAGCATATTCTTTCATGCAGACCAAGATTTGGGTGATAAAATAGAGAAAATATCTCATAAAAATCTAGGTTCACTCTCCAGATAACAAAAACACAAATACAAACACAAACAGGATTCTTCTTCTGTTCTTCATTGACCGACTGCCCTGCCCAGATCTAGAACATTGCCTAAATTCCATTTGTATGTAAACTATAAACTACCAACATTAAACTGGAGCACAAAAATAAAATAAAAAAGATTACAAAACAGATTGTTGTGGAATTTCTATCTCCCAATCAGTATAACAAACTAAAGCTAGAAGGGCCCGGTCAACTTTTTTTATACTTTATTTGACATATTACCTAGGAAAGGAATGCATACACCAAATACAAGTTCCCATGCCTCATTCAAAAGGTATTTCTACAATGCAGCACATTGCGCATCCTAAAACAAGGATAAAGCGTGATTTTGTAAGAGGCGCAACTCACCTGAAAATATCAACCTACCTTAGCAGCAAGCAATTTGGAGTTTATCCACTTGCCTCTATAAAAACATCCACACAATTAAATCAATCCCATGCCTAAAGCAGAAACCCCTCCAGGTAGCAACAGATGAACAAGGAAAGGAGAAAAGGGGGCACTACTCGGTGCAAGTGAACAACCTACCTCTTAGTCTCCAGTTCAAGAACAACCCCAGGAAATGGAATATAATTAAAACCCTCAGATCATAATTCTTAGTACATAAACAGCTCAGAGATGAAACTCAGTAAGGACGTGATCGGTTTCCACCATGTTGATGCCTGTCTGGGCCAGAATTTCCAGCATCTCGGTAGTTACGTCGATCTCCACCACCATAGCCACCTCTACCACCGCTGTTGCACAGTCAATCAGTAAAAACAGTAAAAAAAATGCAGCCTCTACATAACCACCACTACATCCAGATTACATTTAACGAAATGGGATGTCAAAATTAAACATTTGTTTTCCACAAAAGTACTTCCAGGACAGGGGGGAATAACTCTTGAAAAGCTAAAGTAGATACAAATTCAATAAAAGAAAAGGTTAATAAAACAACTTCCAAAAAAACAGGCTTTCAAACTCTCAACCTATTTGAGAATAAACTCCTGACTAGTATGACATGTTTTGCAGGCCAGAAATCATAATAAAAGCACGGTGACTATTTGAGTTCAAATTTAATCCTATTTCTGCCAAATAAGGGAAGCGCCAAACAAGTCAATACAAAAATACATTATGCATCTAAATAAAGCACTAAGATTATTTGGTCATCCATCTTTGTTGCATGGTAACCAATCACGCCCCAGGGTTATTAAAACCCAAAACACAAGTTTAAATGTGATGAAGATTAGAAGCAAGCCAACCCAACTCCTCAATGATATTTGATACAATAAACAAAACTTCAAGCTAATAACGCTTGTTCTTCAGATTTAAAAGTATCGGATACTAGTCTACCTCCCATCCCCCAAGGTCAACTTTTGAAAATTTCCAACATCAAAGTTTCAAAGAGTTATAGCTGAGATCACAGAAATGAAACTGTAAAAGATAATAGGGAAGTAACCACTGGACTGGTTTCATATAACTTTTAAAGGTCAAGTGCCAGTCTCACTCCCATTATTTCAGCTTTTTTTAGTTTCATGTTCCCATTCAAAAAGCTGAATAAGGGATCATCACTGAGATTCAACCAGGGAAAGAAAGAAGCAAACTTCTAAAAGTAAGCAAATATGTCACAGAAAATAGTTTTGTAAGCTGCCACCAAGGCCCATTAAAATAGGACAGCTTGGTAGATTGCTATTGCTAATTTTAGTTCAGGGTTAAGCAAGCACAATATAATCAGGAAACTCCAACAAGGCAATTAACCTCCCTATCCATAAGTGTTAAGCAAGTTGAGCATTAGCTGACCCTGGGAATAAAAGAAACCCCGTAAGAATTAAAAATGCACATGAAAAATTAAAAATACCACCACCCACAATCAGAAATAAAGTACCCAAATAGGAACACGCTTCAGAACCTCCAAAACACAGCTGAAATAAACTTTTGCTAGTCAAAAGAAAGGAGGGCATCGTTAGTGGAAATACCCGTGGTCATTTGCAGGTTGCCTCGGGGCTGACTTCTCTGCCATTGCAACATTGATTTTATAGCCCCTCATGTCATAATCTGGAAAACCAACACAGTTATGAAGTAGAAGTAAAAATAAAAATCCGTTCATGATGCTTAGTTAACTTATTTAAGAAAAAAAGTACTGGATAGGAAATGGAGAAACAGTAGCGTGGTCAATACTGTTGTAAAAACCGCCAGCAGAGTGAGCAGCAGATGGGTCTTCATAAGCCAAACATGCATCGCCTTTGTTGTTTCCCTTCTCATCTGTGTATATCTTTATATTCCAGGGCCATTGATCTTTATAGCCCCGCTTCTGCTTAATCCTTCCAACCTAAAAAGACACAGTTTTCACATTATTTCAGTGCATCTCCAAAATTTGTGCTTGAAAATTGTATCAAGGGAATGAGCTTCAAGGATTCCTCATAGGTACAAGGGATGGAAATTTATAGAGTGAAGTTTGGTACATGCTATGACCATAGCACATGAATACTTGGAGCTAAATTCCCCTCACAAAAGAGAAGCCACTACATAAGCAACGCTAAATTGAATTTCTTTCCCACAAACAAGGGCATTGATAAAAAAAATTTCATGCATTTGGGAAATAAAAAACAGAAAACACACTTTGAAAGATAAAACTCCCATAAATTTATACTGTAATTTGATAAAGAAGGAACAATAACTAACCAAATCACAAAATTTGTTAATGCAATTTACAGGAACAACAAGCAATTATGTAGCGGATTACAAAATCAACAATTTCTGTCAAACAACAAGCAACTTCAGCGCAATTACCAAATTCAAAATTCATTTATATATAACAAGAAAAGAAAAGATCTGGAATTACTTGTCCAATTCCAGCAAAAAGCTCTCTCAGTTCTTCAATGGTCACATCAGGTGGCAAATTAGATATGTATATTCTTGAGTTGTCGCAAGTATCATCACAATTATCATCACACTGCTTAATTTTAGCCGGGGCATCATCAGGAGCAGCCCCATAACCACTACCTCCAGTATATCGCGAACCACCACCACGACCACCAGGTTGACCACCTCGTCCACCACTCCTCACCTCACCCGTAGCATCACCACCATAACCACTAGCAGGGCCACCATAAGACGGAGGGTACGATGTGGGTCCACCAGTATAGCTTGTTGGTGGAGGAACTGCTTCCATTCCATAATTAGCATTTGCACTGTACGAGTTAGGAGCAGGTGGATAATTACCTCCACCACCACCATAAGAAGGAAGAGATGGTGGTGGCGCCTGATTATATCCACTATCACCTCTTCCTTGATTACCACCATAAGATCCACCTCTATTGCCACCTCCTCTGCTTCCGTCATTATAATTGCTACTTCTATTACCGTCATAACTACCACCACCTCTCCCCCCTCGAGTACCACCATATCCTGAACCACTTCCTCCTCTATTACCACCACCACGATCATTTTGGCCAGCAGAAGGAGAAGGAGTACCGCATTTATTACACTCGGATCTTCTTGCAAAGTTCAAATTCCCACAGCTACATACACATATACACCAGTTTCCATTACAAAAACTCACACATACTATAACACAACAATTGTATAACCCAATCCTAATAAATCTTCAATTACAAATTATAAAAAAAGCGTTAAGACCTAACTAAATCACAGAACAGAGAGATTACCTTGGATCAGGGCAAGGCCAGTCACCGTCCCTGCCGCTTCCACCTCGGCCACCACCTCTTCCGCCGCCGCCTCCTCTGCCTCCACGATCTCCTCCTTGGTATCCATCTCCTACAGATCAGACCCAATAACAGTTAATACTCAAAATCACAAACACAGATCTCAAAACCCTAACAGTTACCAATTCAAGCTAGTAAAAACAAATTAATTAACTAATTACCTCGACTTTGCGAATTACCACCATATCCCCCACCTCTGCCGCCAACGCTCCCACCGCCACCTCGACCACTATATCCACCGCGGCCACCTCCGCCATAGCCTCCATATCCACCTGCGCCAGCTCCGGGGCCGCCTCCACCGTATCCACCACCACCGCCATAAGATGGAGGACCAGAATCGCCTTCTTGACCATACATACCAGACATTATCTAGTTTCTGTTTAGCTTTTTCTTTTCTTTTCTAATTTTTTCGGTTCTTGCTTTGTTTTCTCACCGAAAAGCGGTGTAGACAGATAAAGATTAGGGGTAATGATATTATCTGTTGTGCTTTTGCGACTGTAACTTGATTGTATAGGGTCAGAATATTTGATAGGCAGATATTTTCCACCTCTTCGTACTGTGGAATTACCTTATTTTCATTGTAACCCTAAGACAACTAGATCTACCAATTTAGTACCCAGTTTTTTAACTCTCCAGAACTTTCTAAAGTGAAACGTCGGATTATATTAGACGCAGGGTTGTTTATTGCATCAAATATTAATAAAAATGAATGGAAATAATCAGTTTAATATTTAATACTTGACATCCAATTGAAACAGTTTTAGTTTAGGAATTTTATTGAGAAATAGTGGATATGCTGGGGACTAATTTAACGTTTTCCTTTTTATTCACCGAATGGAAGATGTACAAGTGGCAACTGCTGGTTCGAGTGGTTTAATTTAATTTAACTGCTTCAAAAAAAGTTACCGTGTTTATTTAAGTTTAAAATGTTTTTTATAAATATATTGAAATAATATATTTTTAAAATTTATACATTAAAATGGTTTAGAAAAATAACTTCAAATAAAAAAATTAACTAGAGCGGGGCCTAACCACACTTAAAATCTTGAGCTCGGGAAATAGTTTTAGTGGCTCTGTGTTTTAAAAATACTTTTAAAAAAAAATTAAATTTTTATTTTTTTGGTTTAAATTCTTATATTTTTGATATTTACAAATCATTTTAATATGTTGATCTCAAAATTAATATTTAAAAAATAAAAAATATATATTATTAGCATACTTTTCTGAATGTAAAATACTTTAAAAAATAACCGCAACCACACTTTCAAACACACATTAATTTAAAAATTTATTTATTTGTATGTTTTAAAAGTATTTTTAAAAAAATTAAATTAAATTTATTTTATTTTTGCTTCAAATTTAATTTTTTATATGTTTTTTAAATCATTTTGATGAGTTATTGTCAAAAATATTTAAAAAAAAACATTTAATTTATTTTTAAGTAAAAAATATTTTAAAAAGTAATTGGTATTAAAGCCTTATACTCCCCTTAAATTTAAATATTTTAAAGTTTTATATTTTATTTTATTAACCATGGTAATCTCAAAATTCTTTTTGCATGTACTAAGAGAAATCAGTTTGAATATGTATATATATATATATATATATATATATTAACTACGAGTTATAAATCTAGTAACAGTATAAAATCTTAAAATGTATCCAACAATAGCAGTTTTAACCGTATTTTTTTTTTATTTTTTTATTTTTTATTTTTATTTTTTTTTTGATTTACGTAGGGTGTCCGGGCCAGCTTACGCGCACCATGACTATTCCCCACGGTCCACTGGACATCCTGCAAGCTCAGGAGCAGGTAAGGCACCGCGGGAGTGACAAGCATACACATAAAAAGTCGAACTCGAAACGAAAACGAAACAAATCACACGATTGATCACAAAAGCTAAGCCCTGAATTGCGTTTTAACCGTATTTTAATCCTACTTGAAACTGCATTTCTGAATCTTGCCAGGTATGCGCACAAGAGGATTGCCCAATGACAAATCTACAAGACTTTTTTGACAATGATAGATTTTTTTCACTAAAGTAGAATTATTACTTTTTGATAATGAGAGATTTGCACGCCCAGTAATTCCAGATATGAAGTACCAGTTCCCGAATGCCTGCGATTGCGAAGTTATTTATTTTATTTTATTTTATTGTTTCGAAAATATATTTTTACATTAATTTGCATGTCAATTAATATTTTAAAAATGCATCTCTCACGCCAACTTCAACTTGATATATCTAAAAAAATAAGTTCTTTAAATGCTAACACCAAAGCGAGAATTAAAAAAAAATAAAAATTAGCAGATCTCTTTAATTTTGAAGGATTATAATATTAGAATGATGCCTAGATGTATGATTATTAGACATAGAATAAAATAAATGAAATATGAAATGATAATGAACTTTAATAACTTCACCATTACCAAAGAACAATCTCAAAAAAAAAATTCAGGCTTTGTAATTTTGCCTTGGGTTCCGCCATTGGTAAAGGCTTAAAAGCAAAATGCAGATTTTCAGCTTCTTCTTTTTTTGCCCACAAGGAGAATCCAACCTGAACCTCTACCTTCGGGCAATCCACACCTTCCTCACTCGCTAGACATTTCCGAAAGCAATCAACTAGTGGTATTTATTGGGATGCTGTGAATGAAAAACCTTTTCATTTCAACAAGAAACAACCGCAAAATCTTGACAAGAACAACCGATGTCATTTTCCGACTACTGTGCTCTAACAGTGTAAAGATTCTTGCAGTGCACATCAAACCTCCTACAACAACTATCATGCACTGCATAAACCTGAGGCAAATCAAAAGGGTACAACAAATCTCAGATATCCCTCCGTCACAAGAAATCGTGTAATATCGTGTTTATGGTTAGCAAGATCATCCATTGGAGGAGACAGGTCCCATACAGAGACTCCGAATGTGAAGTGCGAAGTTCAACAGGAAACCTACAGTTACCTACTGATGGATCAACTGTTGTAATCAAACCCAAACCCCCAAAATCACAACTATCTGCCCTTTGATCATGCACCTGGTAATAGTTATTGAAGGCATATGAAATATTTGCGGGCCAGCTGATATTGAAACAGGATCCACCAGGAGAAAGTGCGGTGCAATCAGCAGTTGAACATGCATCCAAGGCGCTTGCAGTTGCATTAGACAGGTCCTTGTTATTGTTAACAACACACCACTTGGAAGAAAGATATTCAACATACTGTGCGTTTACTAGATTCTTGGAACCCTGGCCAAGATCAACATTGTATTTGGCTTGACCATCGAAGGTGAAAACTCCCCAATGTCTCTCAAAATTTCCATTAACTACGCTTCTCTGGTCCTCGTCTAGCAAGCTAAATATGTATGTCTCTATAGGTGGATTCCGAGGCCTAAGAGGGGTACCTGATTTGCTATGAAGGTGATCCATTAGACCTTTCATGAATGTCTCAGCAGCGGATGGGGTGGCATTGGCTGCTCCATCCGTAGGCCAACCAATCTTTGCAACAACAACATCCATTTCAGGAAACCCAGCTGTTGATAACGCAGAAACCAGGGTATCGTAGCCTAGGTCAAAGCTGTTTTTGTATGTTCTATGGCCATCATTACGAGAGTGCTTGGTTTCTTTGAAGAGACTAAAGTCAAGAGAAATGTTCTTGTTTCGGTGGGAGATGATAAATGGGGAGATGGTAGCAAAAAATGGTGAGTGGTGCTTAGTGAGAAACGTCAGGAGTTCTGTCATGGTTTTATTGAGGTCAGGCCTGAAGTGTCCTTTGGAGGGCAAGCTGGATTCTGATTGAAAGGTATCATAACTACATGGAACCACAACCTTGACCTGGTTTGCCAAGCTCACTCTGGCCAAAGCTGTCTGGATGTTCATGGCTGCCCCAATAACAAAGGGATGGTACTGCTCACCGTAACTTTGTTGGAATGGCTCATCTCCAACAGCAACATACCTGCAAAATAGTTTGATTAGAAGCACAATGAAATGAAGCAACACTGATATCTAATGCAGCTTTTGATAAGGATATTTTAGTAGAGAAGGTAAGCTACATATTTCCATGGTGCTTTAAAAAGGCTGGTACACAATTAAGTCTCTCAAAACAACTACTTGCACTACCAAGAAAGCCAGCAAAACAGAGATAGAGATTTTTTGAGGCATTTTCAATCATACTACTATGAAGCTGGGTATTATTTTTCTGCACTTGATCACACACGGGTTATGACAGGTACTAAAAAACCAGGTCCTATGCAAATTTCATTCAAAATCAACAAATATTTTCATATTTTTACATTAGTTTTGCAAAGGTAATTTGAAATGTAGATCTGTTGCTTAATCTTAAACTAAGAAAAGCAGCAACAATTATTTATGTGTGATGCAAGTGTGCATTACAAGAGGAGTAGATGCACCCAAAAGGATAAACGAGCTGGAACAAGATCATTCAAGCTATCAGATTCTTCGGTAAAACCCCAGATTATACTTTGACAAAGAGCAACATGAAATATAGCCGGCAACATTTTCTAAAGCACCAACAATTCAGTGAACATTCTCTATTTACTGTACTCAACATCAACAAGGACGATCGCAGAACACAACAAGCTGGACAGCCCTAAAACAACACTTGGCTAACTCTATTGAGCCTCGATTTCAAAGTAGTCCAGTTCACCTAAATTCAATACTTCTCCACCGTTTTCATTTCTGCGCCGAACTTTGAGTGAACTATTGCAAAATCCAATTTACACATTCCACTCAATCGACAAATCCCAACATAAATAACAGACCTTAAGTGTGAAAGATAAAATCTAAATAAACAGGCAAGCCACAAATATGATACAAATGGCCACGTACGCATTTCCATTACCAAACACGATACTTGAAAACTAAAACCAGCCCAGAAATTCAAGACCGTTAACTAATCAAACCAAGAAACTAAACAGCAACCAAAACAACTTGTAAAGAAACATACTCAATTCGAACTCCACTGTTACCACTAGAAACATAGCGGGTAACATTATCATGAACCCAGCTTTCAGCAACTTTCTTGGAAGAATTCAAGCTTTTAAGCATGGAATTGGGAATGCCAACAGTTACACCAATGTTAGACCCAGAAAGAGCTTGTAACACAAGTGGGTCAGCATCAAATAACTTGACTTTGGTAATTTTGTTAGACTTCAAGAGCTCCACCACTTTGTCTGGTGGTAGTGGATGCGAAGAGGTAGTGCCCCAGTTCACACCAATGGCTTGAACAGTGATGTTACTGGCGGTTAAGAAGAGGAGAAAGAGAGAGAGATTGAGAAGCATCCTGGTTTGGTATGGGTGGGAGTGGAATGTGGAGTCAGGGAGGGGTTAAAAGAAGGGTTTGTGGGGTTTGAAGCAGTTGATGGTTCCAACTGTGAACGCATAAAAGAGTTTGGTCGGGATTTTTGTTTGTTCAAATTGTATGACCACTACAGACTACAGTGCAGAGTTGTCATTTTAGCAAATTGTTTGATTTTGTTTTTTGTTTGGAAAAAAAAATTGACCAATTAATCGAGTTTATAACTACCTCTTTATTTTTATTTTTTTAATGTCTTTTTAATTAATCACGTCAATTAATTAGTATTTATTACATTCGATGTTTTCTTAAGAATAGATTCATCACTGTCTACATCAATTAACTCATATTTATTGTATTTGAAAAGGATAATAAGTTAATCAACTTAATTACATTGATTTAGATTTATAATAAATCAAACCCGTAAATATTTATTGAAAAAATGTTTTAGTAGGGTAAACTAGTAATCCCGATTAATTTTTGAATGCCTCTATCTCCCTCCTTGAATTTTCAAATTCATGACAGGGGAAAAAAAAAAAACACTACTGTTCTATCTTTTTGTTTGACCAGTTGCTTTGATTGATGGGGACTCTTCCCTCCAAACATTCTGGGATTGAACTTCGTACATCTATTATTATAATTATAATTATAATTGTGTGTGTTTTGTTTTTTTTTCACTTATTGAAGGATCATCTATA
>Ga0325404_1001293_pt1 | contig 26545 bp, 24 predicted proteins | sample PopdelMetagenome_18_FD_205664 | JGI IMG/M metagenome (GOLD analysis project Ga0325404, IMG submission 205664) | Populus deltoides microbial communities from Bellville, Georgia, United States - Xylem-Control-R1 | ecosystem: Host-associated > Plants > Phyllosphere > Stem > Wood/Secondary xylem...
AGGTCATGAGCAATTTCATGGTCATTTTAAAAAACAACCAATAGTAACCTTATCTACCATAAAAGTTAAATTAGTGGTCGTTACTTCATATGCCTCGTAAGCAATTTGGTTAAGAAAGTTATTTAAGGTACTATATTTGAATAAAAAAGATCCTATGGGGTGATATCCAACTAATTGAAGGATAAGGCCCAGTCACTAATCACATCAACAGCACTCTACTCTGCTTGCAAGGGTGACCAGATCGGGGTAAGAAAATAATAGATTTGGGGTCAGGGTTGTAACTAATTAATGACGTCTCAATACTTGATCATGACCATCAAGTCATACCATGAACAGAACATTTGATTGGTAAAACAACGTAGTAAAATCTTCAAGGAATTTAGGAAAAGCAATGAATGAACTTTGAGTTTCAAGATTATGCAGTGTACCAGCTAGGAAAAGGGAAAGGAAATTGAGAAGAATCTGAGAAGAGAACAGTTTTCACTAACTTTATCACGAATTACAAAATGACAGTAAATGTGGCTGTGGCTTTTATACAGCAGAGTTAAACCATAGCAGCCTAATTAACAACCTTATAAATTAAGACCAGGATCATACATATGACGCTTGTAGAGACATTAGTTACAGTAACAACAAATACTACAGTCAAAGTTTCCAAGTCCTGTGCTGGTTAGTAGGGTTTTTTTTTTTATGTTGGTGAGGCAAACCCTTCTTCGGGATCCCCAAAAATCCGATTCAAGAACATGGCTAAACGAACTCCACCTTGAGCAATGCGTTTCATGACAATTGGCATCCTCGAATCGAAGTAATCATCTATGATCATGCAACATATTTTCAAGTGTTAAACTTCAACCACACTCTTTAAATCTGAATATTTTGGATTTTATCAGATTGACATTAGTGTGCAATGTTGTCTTTAGGTGATATGTACGTACGTACCTGCTAGAGTTACACCTTCCTTGACGCCTTTGTAACCCCATTTGCAAGCCATGTTTATGCTCTCTGTGGCATACCTACACACGTAAAAGGCAAGCATGATTAACAAATCTGAACTACGTAACCTAGTGAGAAATCCCAGTTATTAACATGTTGTGTTTTGAAAGAAACATGTAGATGTCTATTGTCTAGAATTAGAGAACTCACTTGTCTGGACATGAAAGTAGATCATCACAATCTTTCCATGATGCTACATCGTCAAACCATATTCCCTGTGTAACATGGAAGCAATATATAACAGTTAGTTGAAGAGAACCAGATGTTTAATGTATACATGAAGGTGAAGTGAATAGGCTAATTGGTCTTACATCAGTGAAGTTCCCCTCTATGGCTTCTTGCAAGAGAACCATGTCATTGTCATAGAAATCCTTTAGAGCTGTAAGAATAATCTCCCTGTCCCATACCTAGATAAGCAAATTCAACTTCAGTCATTCATAAGAAGAAGGAAAAAGAAAAAGGACACTGCCACTGCAATATTATTTGTACAGGAAAACTGCCACTGCAATATACATCATAAGCTGAGGCTCCAAGGATGGTCATTGATCGATGGTACTCACATGGTGAAGATTAGATTTGTGCCTGAACCATCGCAGTTCAACGGTGTTTCCTCCTTCATCACTAGTGAATCCAACATGCATTGGCTGTAAAAACAAGAAGAAACTCATTGAATTATGATAAAAGAAAGATAAGACGTGCAGCACCGGAACTGTCTTTATATATATACCTGATGAATATCTCCCATGAAATGGGACAAGAATAACAAGGCTTCTGTCAAATTATCTGCAAAGTTAATAAAACCATGTAAATCTCAGGACTCCAACAGTAAAATCATAATCCTGGAATGTGGAATTCCTTACATCGACGATCTGCAGTGCCGTCCCTATAGTGCAAAAGCTGAGAGGTAAAATTTTGGATGGCACCATCAACACAAGCATCTTTCACACAATCCCCTAACACAAAGTAACAAATTAGTTACAACAGTATGCTAACGACTGAAAATAATAGTGATAATTATGAGGTACAAATTAGCTTACTCGAATAATCAAATGTGCAGGCTCTGTCTGGTGTGTCAATGAAGTGAAGTGGGCTAGTCCACCTGTATCTATACCAATGACGGATTTGGTCAGGCCATATGCAGAGTGCCGATAAGTCGCCATTAAGGTTGTGGGGCAACAAGTTTTCTACAGCATGTGCTGCCTCAGGCCCTAAAAGATTCTGCTAATTGAAAGGTGACTTTTAGTCATGAAAGTTCAGCTGTGAGTAAACAAGAGGACTCATAGTCTTGTTGCAAAATAAAAACGCATCTCCTGACCATTTCTTTAAGGCAAAGTAAGCTCGCTTATCCATCATGTAACAATTTTTTGATTTTTCATACTTTGATGTACCTTTCTTAAACGGGTATTGTGTGAGCTGAAAGACATTTGTAAATACCTTACGGTTTTATTTCAGGCAAGAAAGGCCATATTTAGGTCACTAACAAACACAATTTAAAACTTGCAAGAATTAACTAGTAAATGGGGGAAGCAAATTTCAGGACTGCAATCATGATTTCACGGGTTTGTTGCTTGAGCAAGCTAGCATTTAGGCGTCTGATGCACAGCTCCCAGATGCCAGCCAATCTAACTGGTTAAGTCCCTATAATTCTGGCTCACATGCCTTCATTGGATCCATTGTTCTGTATTCAAGGTGGAAGAGGACCACAATCACAAATAAACAGACTGTTGATATCCAGAAAATGGTTTGAGTTAACGCAGGGGAAAGGGCAGAGAACTTGTAAGAATTATAGTAACAAATTCAATTTATTGGTTGTTATCTCATGATGATGAATATTCGCCTCTAATGATGATTTATCTTCCTTGATTTTTGATATAATTTTAAACATATTTCACACCTAAGACCTTTGGACCTACTTCCTAGAAGAAAGGATACGATATATTACCTGTGCAATCCGACAAGTTATTATATGACCCTCCTTGCTCCATCCCAGAGCTCCTGGCAATGAAATGGAAGCTAAACCCGCAAAAAAAACAAATGCAGGAGCACACAATCTCAGCAAACCTCTAATCCTATCCATATCTTTATTTTTTTCTCAGCTTGAACTGCTTGATGTTTTCTTCCTCCAATATCACAAAACATGAGAAACGAAATGAGCCACTAATTTGAGTTTTGGATACATATATATATATAAAAAGCTTAGAAAAGGTTCGGTTACATTTATACAATAAAGAAAGAAGGGTTCTTATTGAGTACAAGCATTAAATTCCACTCGAGTACCCTTCAAGTTGACATTTTCCATGTGCAAGAAGGGCATATTCGGGAATATCCAAGACAATGCATACCACATAACAGGAATGAAATCAAGAATTGGTTTAAAAGATTAGTTTGGAGCTTGCTTAACAGAAAGTATTACGCATAAGGTAAGTTCGTGCTATATATAAATTGGAGCGGTGGTCCCCGCTCTGTGTAATCAACTGAAGATGCTTCTTTCTCTCTTTATCTTCATGCTTGAGCAATTTTCACGTGAGAAGCAAAAATGCGGTTCAGGGTGGCAGCTAACCGAATGCCCCCTTGGGCTAGTCTCTTTTCCACAACGGGCAGCCGGGAAAGAAAGTAATCATCTGCAGCGCAAAAGATCAAGGATTACAAACTATTCTTAACAGAGTATGGCTGAAATTCAGGTAGTTTATGACGTGAGAAAACAGTCTATTGAGTATGGCTGAAATTCAGGTAGTTTATGACGTGAGAAAACAGTCTATTTGTTAAAAAACTTGCTGGATTGAGTTTGCCGCAGTCCACATGCATAACATGCTGGATTGAACTGGACATGTGCATGGTTAAATACATGAGAAGCATGGTCCAAACATCCATACGATATTGTGTTGACTACAAAGACCTTTGCATTGTCCAATCAAATATTGGAAGGTCCGATTTTGCAGCTTTGAGCATAGAGATAAAATGATTCATGGGATAAAATGACACCTAAAAAAAACACAAATATATAGCATTTTCAAGGTTAGTTGTGATAACAAAAATGGCATTTCCCCCCTTACTTGGAATAAAATAAAACCAATATCAACAACCTGCAGGGCACGCTTTGCACCAGTAGGAAGCAGGCAAGACTCATGAGGTATAAGCTTTACATGAGTCACATTTTAATCATATGCAAGGCTGCCCTGATCTAGCTTCTGTAACAACAATCTAAAATTTATTGATTGTTTGATTGACGAGAATACCTTCCAGAGTGCTTCCAGGTGTGGCATTCTTGTATGCAAACTTGCATGCCAAACTAATGCTTTCAGAAGCATAGCTGCACAATTTGAAGGGAAAAGGATCAAGCCATTAGTTAACAACTCCTTGCAACTGATGGATGAAGTGAATTTATTCCCCGAATGCAATGAAAAACTTGCATCTCGAGCAATCAAGTCTAACTCTGTATGGGAGAATCAACATGCATATGTGTTTCAGCAGTTTCAAACGAGTAAAGCTTTCACCATTCCGAAAATAGCTCTTTCAGTGCATGGTTGATTGCACTATTACATGTCTGCCATTACGCGGATGAAGCATGCAAGGAAAAAGGAATATACTTACGGGTTTGGACAGACTGTGTGGTTGTGTGCACAATGCTCCCATAGTGGTTGTTGATTGGACCAATTTTCCTATCAACAATAAAAAAAAGCTTCTCACTAAAAGAAATGGCAAATAAATAAAGCTAAAGCAAAATCCAGGAGCATGCACTCACACAAAATATAAATTTGTGAAGCAACAAATTCATATCCCCAAGTAATAACTTTCATGTGATTTATATAGAACAATTCAGAAAAATAAAAGAAGCAGATATACCGAGTACTGTCCTTCAACACTACTGATACCAATGTACATGCTATTTTCCAATTAGAAATCAGAGAAATAGGTTAGAAGGAAAAGTATACTGTTATATTATTCTGAATGGCCCGTATCATGGTCGCAAGATCTGAACTGTATAATGTCTTCAAGGCTGATTCAATAATCATGTTGTCCCATACCTGAGAGAGAGAATAACAATATTGAAACTAATATAGGAGACTATATAATGCTAATGACATCCAAAAACACAAGGGAAAGAGCATTTGTTGTTCCAGAAACATATAAATGATGACCATTATTTGGAAACCATATTGACCCACATGTAGGTGAAGAGAACAAAATGAGCATAAAAGAAGGTCATGTCAAAGTAATTTGATGGTCATTAAAGTCCACGATGCTTTTCTATTTAGATCAAAAGAAATCAGTTGCCTTGACTGCATTGCTATATATTGCTTGTGTATGCCTATCATCCAAGTTGACAGACCAACTTGGATACTCTCAAATTCTTGAGAACATGATAAATCATGTTTAAACTTGATTTTTTACATAGTTTTCAGATACATAATTAGCAAGGTACTTGAATTTAAGCTAAAATATAATTACTGATTTGAATTTAAACACGATTCATCATGTTCTCAAGAACATGAGAGGATCCAAATCCATTCCATGCACATTGACTGTCTCAAAAAATTCTCTTTGTTTATAAGGGAATCATCCTCCACGTGTGTAGATTAACACACTACAGAAAAGCTTACATGGTGCAGGTTTGACTTCCTACGGTACCAACGGACTTGTATTGTGTTTCCTCCCAAATCTCCAAGGAAACCTACATGCAGGGGCTGTCATCACAAAACAAGTTCTGAAATCAGGTCAGTAGACAAGTGAGTCAAGTTAAATGGCTCTGCAGCCAATAGATGAGCATTACTAAACATCATCACATATAAACCACAACAAATAAAGTATTTACTAATATCACAGAAGCACTCCAAAGGAGTAGAGACCCAAATAAGGCATTGTCCAGTTATGTACTAAAAAGAAAGCCTTCAGAAACAAATACTTCCTGTTCAATGATAACAGGTTTCTATTCCAAGGTTTCCTTTTGGTTTCTAATCCAGTTACCATGCTAATTAAGATTTAGCACCCTATGTGCTGTATTAAAGTTGTGAAGTCTTAGCAATAGGCAACAGGAGCAGACCTGGTGTACATCTCCAATAAAATGTGATAAAAACATAAGAGCCTCCGTCAAATTGTCTGCACAACCAACATAGGAATAGTCTGCATATCATTCTTTGCAAAAGGAAATGTCATGATATATAGCACTTGCATGTGCCAAATTCAATGATATAATGCTTGCTTACAGTTTGACTCTGAATTGGAATTCTGATATAACGATAAAAGTTGGTTCGTGTAGTTATAAATTGCTCCAGTAACACATCTATCTTTGCGTCCAGAAGAGTCATGACAATCCCCTGAAAGAAAACTGGAGAACATTAAAAGGGCTAATAATTGTCTCTATACCCCAGCAAAGTGGAAAGTCATGAATGCAACTCAACAAAAAAACTACCATTGAATTTACATAATAGTGCAAACAATATTTAGCTGAACCAAAGAATAGAAGGGCAAGATGAACTTACTAAAATATTCATAGTTACACCTGAAATCTGGTGTATCAACATAGTGTAAAGCACTACTCCAGTGATAGTGGAATCGGATCTCATCAGGCCAAGAACAAACATTTGCAAGATCACCTTCAGCAGACTCTGGAAGCAATTCCTTCACTGCAGCTAGAGCTTCTGCAGTTAGATACCCCTAAAGAATCAAAAGTGCTTCATCAGATAGGATTAACAATTGCAATATTCCAGGCAGATTCTGGGCTAGACATTGCTCTACAAGGTACTTACTATGTGGTTGCACATTCCCACTATGTACTTTCTATGGGAATCCGTTTTGCTTTATTTGCAGGATTTTACTATTGGGTGGGTAAAATCACTCATTCAGTCATTATCTTCTAATCATTAACAAAGATACCCTAAAAAAACTCACAAAACCTTGATCATTATTGTTGTCCACGCATCTCTCGTTTAGATTTAAGTATTTGTGGTCCCACAATATGCGACCAGCAAAAGCTAAAATGTATCAACAAGTTCAGGTATACTAGTAGTACTGTAGATTTTTCCATAATCTCAAAACTCAGAGTTCAGTTGAATTAAATCTCAATTAAAGTTGTCTAGGACGGGTGGATTAAATTACCAAAAAAACGACTCCTAAACAGGAGCATGTATGCAATCAAGGCTGGTCTAAAAGTCCAAGAAGAATTGGAATATTCGATGAAAGCAATACCAACAGTTAGTAAAACCAAACGTTTTCATTTTCTTAACAGCTATAATTCAAATTCTCAATCAGTCAATCACCCCACATCCAACATGATAAAAAGAAAACTACCTAAGCAGATCTACAAACATAGCAAGCTAATTAAGTGAACCCAACAAAGATCAAATTCTGATCACTGAGAGCCAAATACAAAATTGACAACTTAAAAAGTCCAAAATTATAAAGGATAAAGACCAAATCTCACCTCTGCAATTTTGCAAGTAGCATAATGACCTTCCTTTCCCCAACCAAGAATCCCAGTAACAAATTGAAGAAGAACAAGCGCCCTCACAGCCCACAACAGGCCAGACACCCCCATTTCTGTTCAGTCAATAAAGGGTCAGTTTCACTTTCAACTAAACCCCCTTGCTTGGTTTCTGAGAAAATGGAAGAAAGAAGAAAGAACAAAAACGGTACAACATTTCAAGGTAAAAGAAACAGCTCAAGTGACCCACATGGATGAAGTTACGTAATACAGTGAAAATGGCCCACATGGATTAAGTTGCGTGATTGAGAAGGGATACCGTGAAAGTTTCAAACTTTGAGATTAAAGTTTGTTTTCCTTTCTTTCTTTTTCTCTTGGCATTTTCTCGGGAAACAAACAGAAACTAGTTTAAAAGATTAAGAAAAGGAAAATGAGGGAGATAAAAAGGGACTTCTGTTTGTGCAACGAACTTACCTAACTGAGAAGGTGATCAATCTGGGCTGGCCTGTGCTGTCCCAATTGCTTGCTTGGGATTATGATGCTTATATTTGATTTTGGATGGTAGCGGTAACATGAGTAACACTAGTTTCTAATGGGGTTGGTTTGGGGAAAGTTACACTATGGTATACTAAGTTTTAATTCTGTTCATTTTGATACATGGACATGTTAAGGCTATGCCTTAACAAACAAGCAATTTTAGAGAAGAAATTCAGAAGAAGAAGAAGAAGACGAAGAGATGTTTTATCATTCAAATACTTGCCTTCCATTCTTTACAATAGCTTATATACACCAAGATTCTAATTGACTTAACCACAGCAACTATACTAACTAGCATCCTCACGTGTATACTTCTCTGCAGTTGCTTTCCACCCTTTATTCTCCTTATTATTCACATGTTTATCCCTTTATTTATCACATATCAAATACTTCATTGATGATGTAAGCTGATCATAACAATACTTTTATCTTCAATAGTTTCTTATCCTCAAGAATCTATATTGAATTCTGGAAATCGTTTTGCCAATTCTTCCAGCTCTTCCTATGGCTCCTCTTGGAATATATTTGACCACTGTACCAGACTCATTATTATTGTCTTGTTACCTTTCTTCATCAATTTTCGATCTAGGATTGCTATTGGACTAAATTTGATTCTGCCCTCTTCATCAGTCATGGGATAGATTATAGGCTACCCCTCCAACCTTTTGTATGATCTTATAGGGACCATAAAACCTCGGGTTCCGCTTCTTATTCTTCCTTAGTGCCATACTCAACTGCTTATAAGGTTGAAGCTTTAAGCAGACCAAATCACCAACTTGAAACACCTTTTCAGTTCTGCCCTTATCAGCCATTTACGTCATTCTGTTTCTAGCCTTTTCTAATTATGATTGCAACCATCTATACATGTTCACCCTCCTTCGAATAACTTCATTCACAGCTGCTACTGGATTTGGTGCAGACGGAGATACCTCTAAGGTAGGAGGTCGATAGCCATATAGCTGAGTGATAGCTCGAATTGTACCACTATTGAGCTTGAGACAACCAATTATACCACTTGTTTGGATTATGCATGGTCATACATCTTAGATAGGTTTCTAAGCACTGGTTAGCCTTTTCTACCTGACTATTGATTTAAGGATGGAATGATGTGCTCATAAATAACCTCACTCTTAGTAGTTTGAATAGTTCTTTCCACAAAAGACTTGTGAAAACTTTGTCTCTATCAGTTGTATACATGTTCCAAGAATAACTGAGCAATGTCTAGAGCTGTAAAAGGATGAGTTACAGCCAAGAAATGTTCATATTTTGTGAATCTATCAACAATTACCAGTATAGCATTCTTCCCTATTGACTCTGGCAATCTTTCCACAAATTTCATTGTTATGTTCTTCCAAATACCTTCTGGTATAGGTAGCGGCTGCAGTAAACCAGGGTAGGGTACTCCTTCCATCTTAGCTTGTTTACACACATCAACAATCTTCCACAAATCCTTTAACTGAGGTTTTCATGCAAGGCTAGAAAAACATTGCTTGAAGCCTCTTGTATGAATTTTGTACACCTGCATTCCCTCCCACTTGAGAATCATATGTTATACTTACTAGCTTCTCTCTCAGATTTCCTCTGCTACCAATCATAATTCTATTGTTATACCTCAAAACCTCTTCATCATATAAATATTATGGCTAGTTTTTCATGTTAATCAACTTTTTAGTCACAATCTTCTTGAATTGTTCATCATCTTTATATGATTCACTGACTTCATCAATCCTGTTTGGTTTTGAAGAACTCATCCCATCCATAGAGCTTTTGAAATTGCATACATAGAGCTTTTAAAAACTCATCCCATCCAATCAAGTACTCCCCCACCTAAGAGTCCTTCATACCACACCCCTGCCTTGCCATCCAAATAAAGAGAAGACATTTCAACCCACTGTTGAATTGGTATGAAGTTCATTTTGAAGAACTTCTTACATCTCCTTAACCAGCTTCTTGGACTCTCTTCATAAAAGGACGTCAATGTGGGTCTCCTCTCTGTAATTCTTGATTTCCAGGATCATCTCTTCTCTGGTTAGTTCTTTTGCAAGGAATTATTCCACCGGTCTCCATGGTTCTTGGATGAGAAAGTATTCCACCAACCTCTAAATTGGTTCTACTTTTTTTTGTCAACTTCTTTGCTTTCTCCGAGAGTCTTGAGTGATGCCGAATTGCCTCTAAATTGCGTTGTTAGTAAACAATAATCACTTTCCATCAATCGAGTACATGGATTTTAACGTTTCAGTATACCAATTTTTTATTATGCCAATCAAGCACGCTTTTTTTAGAGAAATTCCCTATAAAATAATATTGTATAATTAGATTAAAAAAATAAATATTTTTATTAAGATGACAGAATTATTTTTCAAGTTGTAAGATTAAGTTCATCAAAGACAACGATGCAATCTAAAGTGTTAGATGAAAGTTGTATAAGAAAATAAACAATAAACGAGGTAAAGATAAGCAATGAATTGAGTATTTGGTACCTTGAAGTTGTTTAGTGTTTACATGGTGGCACATATGTGAACTTATATTGCTTTTTTGAGCTTTTAACAAATACAAGATAGTGAAGAAACTGACTGCTGCTTGAAATGCTTATTTCTGATATATGCAGGACACTCAAAATCACAGATTTGAAGGACAAGTCTGGAGAGCCAGAGTTTTTATTGAGAAGCCATTATAGTAATCGCCTCCGTCGGAGCAGCGTTGGAATCATTCACTGCATAGAGCTTCAACCACAAAGCGTTTTACAACTCCAGGACAGGGGTCACCAAGTTTAGCTGCTGATATAGGAATTGAACATCCTTCATGGCCAATGCAAGCCTGTAATTATCATTCAAACGTGTAATAGATGAAGAGAAGCAGGAGGAAGGTGCTATGAGTAAGAGACAACCATTGATGTAGGACAAATTTATTTCACAAGTCCAAAATAGGAAGGTGCTATGATTAATAATAGAATAGTAACCAAATATCCAGCAATTGCATGGCTCAACGGAAATGGACTCTTAACTAAGAAAACGTTGCTATAGAGAATTCCAAGAAGGCAATTGAAGGAAACAGTGACTCATTAAGCCTCAATCCTTCTAACCCCCAAAATAATATCCAGATTTCACATGATACGATAAATTTGATTGAATAAGAGAATGCGCTTAGCAACCCAGTTGTGTATACAATCATTTTATGAGATTGATATCAAATGCACTGTGATTGGAAAACCAAACCCGAGTATGTAACAATTTGGGAGTTGACAAGGCAAGATACAAAACCCAGGCTTGTCTCTCAGAATGTCATCCTTCAACATTTAATGCAATGCGCAAGAATTGAAATTATCTTTCAGATAACATGCCTCTTAAGTCTTCAACACAATGAGGAGCCAGTAGTGGCAATTACTGTTACGATAGCATCTGAAATATGTGACTCATGCAAGCCAAGATTAAATGCTTGGAGAACTGAGACAGAAACGAGACCCAGGTAGCAAACTTGGGGTCATCATAGAATTATACTCAACTCAGCAGGTCCATGTGAGATCCAAGAGTTTTAGATTATGCTGCGAAGTAAGTTTTTGTTACCTTCTTCACAATTGTTAACATGTCAGCATGACAATTCCCTGGAGTGAACGTTCCGCATTTTCCTTTAGGAGTTCCAAAGCTAGCAAAGTTGATACCAGCAATGTGCCATCCATGTTCACAGGTCAGCCGAACTTCTGGACTTTGAGACATGAACTCTAAGTTTGGTTTCCAGGAATCAGCTGGTGGAGGATCATCTTCTGATACAATAGAGCATATATCTTGGCCAGTTCGTGTGAGCAGAGAAATCTGTGAAGGGTCACCTCCAAGTTCTTCATGTAGGACCAGTAGGTTCTCACCAGGATGAACCCAAGTGCGTGGAATATGATACCTGAGCAATGATACCTCTTCTCGTTAAATAGGTTAGAGAGAAATGATAAATTACTTGCAAATGATTTCATCATTTGTAATTATGTTTTAGTTATGATGTAACTTGCAAGTGCAATAAAATGAACATTAGATAAAATACATGGAAAAGCATTCGCAGAACAAAAGAATTGAACCTAGCTATGATCTTGGTTCTCATACAAGGAATTTATTTTGCTAGTCTTACTGTATTCATATAGAGTAAACACTGTGAGTACTACACTTACAGTGTTTGAGCAGGTTGACCACATTTCTTTTGGCATTTAAATGAATTGTAAGCTCCTCTGTAATCACAATTGTCGGTGCAACCGGCTGATGGTGATAGATAGGCGGACCAATATCGTCCCATGCTTTGCCCGTTAATCCATGCCTGGCCCTTCCCCATGCTTGCTAGATTCAAGGCTAGGGGACCGTTCCCCTCAGGAGCAAGGATTGTAGCCTAAGAATGAAAGCAAAAACCAAAATAAGGATGCAGTAGTCCGGTGGTGAACTCTTAGGAAAAGTAACTTCAACAAGTGACTGGAGAAGAGCAGAGCCTGATTTGAAATATATGCTTTATTTAACTGGCACCTTACATTTCATTATCGATAGAACTGAACAAAAGTTGTAGCTTGTAAATTCAAGCTCATAATACATAAAACTTCCCCTAGCCTGACTCAACTGTTTCACAATTTTTCTTCATCAATAATAGTTTCTCATCACATATCTACAACACAGAAACTTCATTTTCATGATGGGCAAATCAACAAAGTTTTCCAGGAAAAATGACAACGGCAATCTACTTAACAAGAACTGTCAAGGCTTTCAAACATCCATGAATGCTAAACCATAGAGGTGCTTGATATGTGAAAAAGAAGGGAATCATCAAACCTATAAAGCCATAAAAGGGATCGAGAAACAAGAATGATGGCTTAACTGTAGCCAGTGCTAAGTATGAGAAATATAAGAGAAATCTTTCATCAACCAATTCTTGAAACATATGCATTATACACTTAATCATTAAAAATTAATGAACTAATGCCTTTGACGGTTGAATGTATCCACTTACCTTGTACCATATCAAGCTCTTATTAACAGGCAGAGAAGTCCCCTGACTCCACAGAGAACTATTTGCAAGACTGACGTTATCCAGTCCAAGGTATTCCCCTTCAAGTCCCACCTGGAGAGGAGAAAATGTTTAGGGCAGCTAAAGTTGAAATCTTCTTGGTGATTAACAGGAGTGAAGTGTTCTCTTGCATGGAGGGTGGGGGAGTACAGTAATAGGCTGTTCTCAGCGCAAGGGCTTGGTATTTTAATTTCTTTTTCTCAGAAAAAAGACAGTTAACTTGTGATGTCTAGAAATTGAACTTCGTTTGGCAGAGCTTCATATAGATAGATTAAAGAAAACTCTATATAGGACAGAATCTTTCCAAGTCAAGCTGATATATAAGATGTATTTTAACCTGGTAGGTCCATTTCCCGGAAGAGAGATCTTTCTTGCTCTTGTGCAAGTCAACAAGAAAAACAGAATGAATTCCAGCTCCTTGAACATCAAACCATGGTCCGTAGTTCTGATGCACAGAGAAAACATTAGAGATGCTAGTAACAAGCATCAAATATAGCTTAAAATAACTAGAGACAGGTTTGTTGCTCCAAGGACCAGGTAGTTTAAATACACGAAGCATCGTATGCTACTAGAGGAGTAGCAAGAGCAGTGAGATTCTATGCACGTTTAAGTGGCTTGTATTGATACTTTGTTAAGAACGTGAAAAAAAATTCATCAATTAACAAAATGGCACACGGACCAGGAATGTAGAATTTTCCCTTAGATTATGAGGGAAAAGGAATGATTTATGAACAAGAGTTGACAAATAACATAAGCAAAAAAATAGTCAGTGAAATAACATAAGCTTAAGGCAGACACTTGAACAAGAAGCATGTGCACGTGCATCTACATGTTCTTATATTAAGGTTGGCAAACTCTTATAAAGCGAAGGAAATCTATGAGGGTAGGCCACCCGCATACAGACCACTAGCCAAGAGATTTTCAAATGGGTCATAGCAGGGCAGAAAGAAGAGCTAAATTGTCCAACACTCGTGGAGTTTATTCCTCGTATGGATTGGGGTAGGAAGACACTGAGAAAAAGTCCAATACTGATTTTGTGCCAATGCATATCGACTTGCAGAGAACATTTAAAACTGATCAGATGGTGCTTGTGTTCACGCATCAGTACAATCTACTTGGAAAGTAAATGAATCTGTCATTACCTGTACACCAATCAGCATGCTTAAAACATCCAGTGTGTTATTCCCTTCTTCAAGACTAATTTTCTGAGTGAGTGAGAAGCTTGCATCATCATGATTTCCATATCCGAAAGCTGAAGTGTGCCCAATATGCAATGTGCACCACTTATCATAATAATTCATAGACACAATAGGCAAAGCAGCAACAAATAGCTTTGAAAATTATTTATTAGAATGGCTGATATTGTATCCGCAGGCAATTAGCTAAAATGGGAACCCTGTAATTCAAGATGATTCCATGTGAAATGATATCAATAGATAAGCAATCAGAGAAACTGAAGATGTAAGAATGCTGGCTGAAAATATGATGAAACAGCAGCTAAAAACAGATTAGAGTCATGAAAACTGAAGAAAAAGGGCAAAATGAAGCTTCCAATACAGAAACTAAAACCAATCAAGACAGAAGAAGACTTGCATCCTGAACAAATAATTTAAATCAGCTGGAAAAAAAATCCATAACAAAATCCCAACATGAATTAGCATCATAGAGACAAAAGTCATATATTGCAAAATCAAGTCAGATAGCCACTAGCAAACCTACCTACAAATCTCTTGTTAACAAAAACAAGTGCTGCATGCCCCAAACTCTCAATATTCAATAAGTGTTCTTTGTCTTGTCCAGCTTCCACATAAAGACTGCCAGTATGGTGAAGCAAAGCCCGAAGGAGAAGGGAACCCAAAATTAAAGAATCATGAGAAAAAGTAGGAGTTAGTATGGGTAAAAGGTTCGTGAAAAAAGGCACCAATCTTCTTCAGAAAAGACTAAATACAGCATAGATTCAAATGATTTCTGAAAGGAAACAAAAACATATTTCAGAGGCCTGCTTAGTTTATTAAATCACTTTCCATCTGAACAAAAAACAAAAAGGTTGGTAGAAACATTTGATTTCGAAAAGAATAAATTTAGCTGATCATCCAAGTTTATTAAATCACTTTCCATCTGAACAAAAAACAAAAAGGTTGGTAGAAACATTTGATTTCGAAAAGAATAAATTTAGCTGATCATCCAAGTTTTCCAAGTTAACTAGATGTAATCAATTACTCGTCCGCACAAGAACCAACAATATTAATGATGAAGGCCGGATGAATTACCTGGTTGAGTACCATAGAAAATCACTGGTATCTTTTGTTGTATTAATCTGCTCCAGTAAACCTGGCTTTGTAAAAGAGTTGTTACCCCAAATACCCACTTCCTCTTTATACCAACTCCATGGTGATGCCGCCACTAAATTTCCATCAACAGTGGTGGAGCGGGAAAACAAAGCATCTCCTATATGTCTTTGCGTAACAACCTTCAATACAAAGAAGGATGCGAGAAATGAATTGCTGCGTAATTTAAGCATGTCTTTTGCCTATAAATTTGTATGAATGATTGCTACATTTATCAATACAGTCACATAATCACCACGCAAGATTTTCATTTTCCTATGTACCAGCAAAAGAATTTTGTATAGAAGTTTTGTAGTCTTTAGTCATTTATAATCTTTCGATGAGTACCTTAGCCGTGTTGAAAATGACATTCTTGCAATCTGCAAGTATGCTCACAGACCATGCAGGAAGAAAATACGTGTTGCCGTTAAATGTGACATTTGCATTTGAACCACTGTCATAATTGGCAAGAAAGGCTACACAATCATTGGAATGCTTATAGTAGACATGTGCCTGATGAAACGAAAGAAAAGGGTCAGTGCAAAATGCAGGAAACCAATGAAGAAAGCTTATTAATGCCATCATATAGTGTGAGAATCTTAAAGCATGAGTTCCATAATGCAGTAGGGAAAGGCATGTAGAAAACGTAAGCATGTCATTGCTAACATTGCAATGGGAAGCACTAAAAGCAGGGTTTGTCAACAACTTATCAGCTTTAATATAAGCAAGTAACTTTATGTTCCTTAGTCCTGAATCAAGGACAGCATCTTGGCAACAAAGATTATCCCAACAATGTCTTATATATTGTTTAGTCCTCAAATTGACTGAAATATATCAGAAGCTGGTTTCCAAAGAAATGGAGACTTGTGTAGACAACACCAAGCCTGTCATCTAAAACAGCAGAGCATTAACAGAATATAAATTTTCAATGAGGTGGGTAAAAAAAGCAGCCACTGGGGTCCATGGAGTAAGAATTGAAACAGATTTTCTAACTAAATTAGTGATAGACAGAAATATATATCGGTGTAAACAAGCTAAATTCAGGGTTCTGGGAAGCTCCGATGATTCAATCTTGATGGAGAAGGTACTCATGGATCACATCCAGCATACCTCTAACTTGTTGCCTAGCTGCTGGTGAACTGGATCTGAGCTGACCAAATATTCTTCACACTGCTTTATTGCACTGTGCAAATCACGTAAGTGGCCCCACTTTGGCTGTCTAATAAAACCTGCATTAGATAAACAGCCACAAGGTACTCTGTATCAGTTTGAAACTTGAGCTTTAGCTCGGATAAATATTGCCTTGCAAAGTGCTAAAAAAAATATGATTCTGATATAATTAGACAAGAGATATAATTAAAAGCATTCTTATCACTAACACAGGTCAACTGCAAAGTATATGCCAATTGACTTAATTCTATCCTAAAGTGATCAGAAACATCATGGTGATGATGCAGATTACAGTGAACTGAAAAGGGTGAACATGAAAGTGATTGTTGCACAGGACCAATGTATCTACTGTGTGCAAAGACAATGATAAGATTGCAGCTCAGCAGATTGATTTACTGGTTAAATGGAATAATTTACTTGGGGGTGCATCGACTTAGGGATCTTTTTAAGCTGAGATAAATCAGTATATCCATTATCAAAAAGTTTACCATATTCATCTATCGGGGCATCGTAATCATAGCTTGTAGCAACCAAAGGACCTCCGGCAGTTCGTCCAAAGTTGGTTCCACCAAAATACTGCAAATAAATATCAGCACAGAGGAGAGAAATGGAAATGAGAGTTGCATAACTGTGTTATGACATTAGGTTCACTTATTCAACGTAAAAAACAGAATAGGAGAAGCAGAACATATTACGGCCTAACCATATAATAGTTTTGAAAAGAACCTCCATACTCAAAAAATCGTGCAACAGCAAATGCTAGGTCCTCAACAGGTCGATAAGGAACTGCATAGCCAAATGCAAGAAACCTGCAATATTGAATAGGACATAGGACATCTTATTCTTCAGACTTCTCTGATTAACCAGAAGCTTGAATCATTCTTGATGTTCTCTCACAAGGAAACAATTAAGCTAAATCAGCTCTGGATTATTACCATCCACTATAATTCTCAGTCCACATTTTTGGTTTGGAAGGGGAATTTGGGGTAAACTGGTCACAGTAAAATCCATTGCATGTGTTTATCTGCAATGAAATGATAAACACACGAGCAAGAACAAATAAAAAGCATGTTATAGTCCGAAGTTGCTATAGGCTGTTCAGAATACACCTGCAGAGAACAAAAGGGATTTGTTATCAAATTAATCATACAACTGGATCAGGAGCATCTTCTTGTACGCACATCACCCAAGGTACAGTTGTGTTTAGACTAATAGCAGTTTCTGCAGCCCATTTGACATATAATTCTCCACCAACCCCATATGCCCATTGAACATTTCCATATTCATTCTCAACCTGTTACAGCACACACGGGACATGAAATCAACAAGACTTTCTTGTTGCACAACATAATATAGTGCTGATTTCATAAACAGCAGTGGCTAACTTATATATATGTCAGAGCTTAACAATAGTGCATCCTGAAAGAATTTTCAACTAGCAACCAAGAAAAGATTAAGATCTAAGAAGTGTCAAAAATCTTCACACGCAGCAGGATAATCACAAAGACAGTACATGTCTTTTGTAGTATGAAAACTTATGATTGTAAGTTTCTACTATTAATAAATAGAAATAGAATATTGGTCAACCACCTGAGCAAGAATGATTGGTCCTCCTTGTGATGCAAAAAGATTATCATCCTTCATTAGATCGACAATTTTTGTCAGAAAACTCTTCATTGCATTCTGCAGGGACAATGATGCATCATGTAACTTATAGGAAAAGATTAAACTAATCAGCAGCAATAACATTATTACTATTAAATGCATCATCATCATCAAGATAACACTGTACCTTAAATATATCATTACTTGTTCGAAACTGAACCCCAGGAATGAAATGTAACCAAAGTGGGAAACCCCTGTCATAATAAATTAAGGAACTTAAAAATAATATTGATGCTAAACTAGAAAGAAACTGCCTGAATAATTTTGGAGCAGATTACTTATGATGATGTTTCTTGACAATTATCCTGTATCATGAGGAGCCTTATGGTCATTGTCTATGTAGTGTACAGACATTATGTAGCACATTGAAGAAATGCATCAGCACAAACACGCTTTCAAACTTTCTAATTTGTTAAAATAAATAACGAATAGGGAGGCATAAAAAGTGTGGAAACAGAAAAGGAGTGTTAAGACTGAAAGAGGGGAATTGAATAAGAAACAGACCCATAATTCCATTCAGCACAGGCATATGGGCCAATCCTCAGATGAACAAAAAGACCAGCTTCCTGAACCGTTTTCACAAACCGCACTAAATCAAACCGGCCTTCAAAGTAGTACTGTAAAAACCAAAGAAATCATCAACACCCCCGACAAATTAAGACAATAGAATCAATAAGCAGTTGTCCCAAATTTCAAAACGATCAACAGGCACACAATTGCTACTAAACAAACAATGAAACATGCATGCAGACGACTGGCTAAAATCATCATTCTGTATAACCGGTCACACTTCCTATCCATCTAATAATGCATTAAATTCACCATAAAAACACAAGGGCTAGCACATTACCTGTCCTCTCACAGGCTCATGATAGTTCCAAAACACATAAGTCTCAATCACATCCAGCCCCCCTTCCTTTGATTTCCTAATAATTTCTGGCCACACCTGAAATCCCGTCACCAACGAACACAATCCATATTATCACACATTACAACGTCATATAACCAGCGAAACCAATCAAAACAGCACACATGCAATTGAGATAATACCAAGAACCCACCTCAGGAGTGGTTCGAGGATAATGAATAGAACCAGACTGCAAAACCCTTCTCTCTCCATCAATCACCAGAGCTTTGTGATCATACGTCACTGTAACACACCACGCTCTTTCAACCCAGAAACATTGAAAAACTAAAACAACAAGCAAAACCAATTCTAAACAAGAATTCTTGCGTCCCATAATACCACTGGTCATAAAACTATGGAACTAGGAGAAGTGAACCACTTTTGCTCCTTAAAGTGATCGAGCAATGTAAAGAGGAACATTATCAAGAAAGGAAGATATAGATTCTGGGTTTTGTTTGTTTCCTTTCATTTGTTTGAATTGAGAAGGAGGAATAAGTAAAGAACGTTTTTTAAGGAGGAGAATCTTGTACGTTCATGATTATCCAAAAGGCATTTACAAAGCTTTGTTTTGTCCAGCGATGATTGTGAAAGGAAGAGAGTTTTTTCGAAAGAGGATACAACGAGACGATAGAGAAATTGATGAGAAAGAGACATTTTGGAAGTTGTTGAGTGGTGAAATGCGAGATTGCCCTGTTTCTTGCTTTTGGCAGTTTCGATTGACGGTATGTTGTAGCGCCACAGGCTACGTGGGTTGTCCACCTTCATGATTGTTCAAAAATTAAGGGGATGTTTGGCGTATTCTAACTGGAGTTTTTAAAAATTTTCTCTCCAACCATGCAAAAGCCTCCCATGCACAAATATTCCCCGTACAAATCTCCATGCATTTTCTCTCCAGCCATCTCCACATGCAAATCTCCATGCATTTTCTCTCCAACCTAGAATGCAACTATAGAAATTAAAGTCCAATTAATTTTCATCAAAAAGTTTTTCAGGAATTCATCACTTTGCTATGTTTAACAACCATTCAAATTTAAAAAAAAAATACAATATATAATGTAATCTTCATGGTGAAACTTAAAAAGAAATACAAATATATATGTCATTAAAAGATCATTAAGGAAATAACATATCCAGTATTGCTAATTTTAAAGAATTTCGATACCAAGCATCATATTCCAATTATGGAAATACCATTTCCTAAATTTCTAATATTAGAGAATTAGATACCAAATACCATCATATTCAAATTAAAGAAATAACATTTTCAAAAAGGCAACATTTCCTAAATTTCTAATATAAAAGAATTTGGTATTCCAATCCACCACACTTGTGATGTGTCAGGTATTGGGTCCGAGCTTTAACCATGGTTATAAATTTAACTTCATGGTTTGTCAAAAGATATAAAAATAAAAAAAGACTCACCAAAAATTATAAGAATATCTCAACTTAATATTTCTCTCTCCTACTTGTATTTATTTTTCTTTTTAAATAAGTTAGAGAATAACTAATAGTATGTTACTAGTTACTTTCTAAACGTCATAAAATCTCTCGTGATTTGTACTAAGTTCTACTTTTTAACATCTTTTTTAATTAAAATAATATTGTTTTAAAAAAAATTAAATTGTACCTTGGGTTGATCTCGAACCTGTGAATCAACTTATAAAATCCACCAATTATGTGTTTTGAAATGCGTTTAAAACTGCTTTTAAATTATTTTTAAAAGTGCATTTAGCATGAAAAAAATATTAAATTAATATTTTTTTTCATGTTTTTGAATAGTTTTAATGGGATAATATTAAGAATAATTAAAAAAATATTTTAATATATTTTAAAAATTTTCATCACCACAGTCCCAAATAAAAACTAAATTATGGCTCAACAACCATAGGTTGACTAACAGTTTCGTCTTTGACGATCCACCAGTCCTCTTTAATTCCCAGTTTCCTTGAAACAGGTCCTTGGCCCTTCTTCACCACAGAAAGATAAAAACGAAAATAGTGAAAACGAAAGAAATCTCTCCCGTATGTCCCTTCTATCGCAAATCAAATAAGAACATGGACTCGCAGACTGCTAGGTGTCGAGAACTGACTGGAGGCAAAATCTTGATCTTGATTGCCCTTATTTATTACTTCCCATCACGCTCTAAGTTTGTGATAAAATTAAAGAAACAAGACGTGGATATTTTTTAACCGGTCATGTGATCATTCGCTTGGAACAGTGATTTATGGTTTAGTTTATCTCCAATCATTGTATCTTCAAAAATATATAGTGGGTTCTCTTACAGTATCCCAGAGAAGCAGGAAAAGAAGACAAAAAAACTCAATCAAGAAAATCTCAGTCTCACTTCATCTTCTTGGTCCTGTAAGTGTTTCTTTTTTCTACGTTAAAGAAACCTCACAAACTTTATAGTGTTCAGTTCTCTTAAGATTACACTGAGGTTGGTATCTTCTTGAAATGGTTGCTTTGGTTCTTACTAGAATCTAGCTTATGGTTTGATTAAGAGGATTAGATTGCTGTGGCATCATGAGATTAATCAGTAGTTGCGCTTCATGACCTTTTATACCTGCCATTATTGATGACACTGAAAATGTTAACTTAAAAATGTTGATACATGTGCCTATTTGCATCTGCATATATGTGCATGCGTATGCATTAATACTGCCACAGTTATAGATTGATGAAGTTCGCAATATATCTCTGAATTCATTATCTCAAAAAGAACATACAAGTGAGCCAAACTTTGGTAATTGTGTTGGATTATTGCTTTGTTTTTTAAAGGATTTATTTTCGTGACGGGCTTCATCTGCTCCTAAAATTTTGTTCGTGTATTAGATAGCTGAATTTTTCTTCTGAAACTAGAGGATTGCATTTCGGTTGTGCCATCATTGGCAACTCTGTAACTATTTACTGTAAATCTTGATACTTGTGTGCCTATTTACATGTGCATATATGCACGGATATGTATGTTACCCTAAGTTTGATGCATCAGTAAAGTTCACACATTTATCATCCACTGATATATCCTAAATTGATGTTTTCCAGTTGCAGATCTGAGTGTGCAGTATAAAGGAATAGTAGTTGATTGCTTCTACTATCACCATTTCCCACCTTGCAATTGTTTTAGAATTTAACTTATTGTTTCTCCTTTTATTATCTGACTTTGATCTGTTAAACAGCATTTGCTGCATTTATTCCTACCACTGAGAACTGGTAATAAAGGTTCTGATCATTTGCTGATGTTCTTTTGTAGATTTTTGCTTCTCAATTAGCTGTTTAATTATGGATTTCAGCAATATGGATCGTGGACAGATTACCCTATTAGGGTGCGCGTTCTGTGTGCTGCTTACACTGCTCTTTACAGTGCAGCTCCTATCTCAGCATCTGTTTTACTGGAAAAATCCAAAGGAACAGAGGGCCATAATAATTATTATCCTAATGGCTCCCATATATGCTGTTGATTCCTTTGTGGGTTTGTTGAATTTCCAGGGGAGTGAAGCATTCTTCACGTTTTTGGATTCAGTTAAGGAATGTTATGAGGCCTTGGTGAGTTTTCAATGCAATAATTGTGATTTAACTTTGTTTTGTGGCTCCTTTCGCTTATGACATCAGTTCTAGTTTCTCATTTCTACTTGCAGGTAATTGCCAAGTTCTTGTCATTGTTGTATAGTTACCTGAAAATATCCATTAGCAAAAATATTGTGCCTGATGAGGTCAAAGGAAGAGAAATTCACCATGCCTTCCCAATGACACTTTTTGTGGTATGGAAATGATTTCTGCAGATTCTTTCCCGTTTATAATTTATAATATATAACAGTTACATGAGAGGAATGCTACCATTGACTTGTCTATCCAAGTTTTTAAGCACATTACGTTTTTATAAAATGCAGCCTCACACAGTGCGGCTAGACCACCGTAATTTAGTAGTGCTCAAACACTGGACTTGGCAATTTGTCATCATTCGCCCAACATGTTCGATCTTGATGATAACGCTGCAAATGCTTGGCATTTACCCCAATTGGTTGAGTTGGACATTCACCATTATCCTCAACATTTCCGTTTCACTGGCTTTGTATTCTCTGCTAGTGTTTTACCATCTATTTGCAAAAGAGTTGGCACCACACAAGCCTCTTGCAAAGTTCTTATGCATCAAAGGAGTTGTCTTCTTTTGCTTTTGGCAGGTAAGTATCCTTCCCGTACTCATTCTGCTTCCTGTTCATCTTTTCTCTCTCCCTCCTGCCTTGATGTGCAAAGGGTGGGTGTGTGTTGAACTTTTGGAACAAGATTCATGCTTGGATGATCTGATGCATGGATAAAGAAGGGATCAGAAGGATCAATGGTTAAAAAGGACATGTTTGGAAGGGTAGTATTTTTGTTAGTACTTGTTGAATCAGTATTGTCCTCCATTGGAGAATTTTGCGAAAGCTTGGTTTTAGAGTTTCATACGCTCTGATACCATGAAAACTAGATGATGAAAAAGAATGGAGAGTAGTTTTATTTATTTTTCATGTCTCTGTAGTATTTACATCGAGTATATATATACAAACGTGTGCCTAGGAAGAAGGAGCCACAAGTGATTGAGTCCAGCTCAATCAGTTCATCTACACCAGCTGGAATTGTAGCAAATTGACTTCAACAGTAGTTCAACATCTCCTAATCTGTAGTTCTTCTCAACATAAGCCAAGCCCTCAAGAGCTCCAAGGGCACATAAGGAGACCTAACAACCTGAAGCAAACCAACCAAATCTCCCTCGTCCCCCATAGGATAGACAAAAGGAGAATATCTAGGTTAATCCGATCAAAGGAATTTTACAATCTTTGAAGATTTTGGCACCTTGTGGCTTGTGCAAATATCATTTTCACGATTTATTTAAGAAGAAAATAGTGGGCCTCTGCAAGCCACTTAAAACAGAGCCATTCTAACGGGAAGCTACTCTATATGCTAGCTAAATCTTTTGCTTTGAGATGGTTCGGATTCAAGTTTTATTGGGATATTTGGTGTGAGTGGTTCAGATTTTAATTGGCTCGAATATATCAGATTAGTGCTTTCGATACGGATAAGTTACTGAAAAAAGATGGCTGTGGCTTGTTTGCTTGCGCCTTTAAATTTGAGATCAGGGCCATGCATATTTGATTAAATTCCATTTGGAGATTCTTCAAAATCCTTGAAATAGAGCTGTGCAGCATACCTAATGCATTTTGTAGTTTGATGGGCCTATAGAATGCCTTCGGGAAACTCATTGTAAATGCTTTTCAAATCACCGCTAATCATTTGGACTGTCTAATCAGAGTTCCAGAACTGAGGAAGTGGGTTAACTTGTTCTCTAGAACAGATCAGGAGGTTATAGCTGTGGCTATAAATGTCTAAACATATGTAGGTTTTTGTGTAGAATGTATGTGCATCTCCAGACCACAGAGGATTGCAACTTCCTTCTGCCTCTCCCTTTCCCTGCTTTTGTCTTGCCCAGTTTTATTCATGGTGTCCTTTCATCTGTGTTATTTAATACATGGATGCCATCACTTGTCCATGAAGGCCATTTTTTTACCATGTGCAGGGAATAGTGCTTGAGATGCTTGTTTCGATGGGCATCATTCGGCCTAATCATTTTTGGTTGGATGTGGAGCACCTTGAAGAAGCTTATCAGAATGTCTTGGTAATTTTGGAGATGGTTGTCTTCTCTGTTCTCCAACGGTATGCATACCATGTTGCACCTTATAGTGGAGAAGTTGATGCAAAGATGCTTAAGAAAAGAGAATGATATGACTGGAATTCTAGACCATGGAGGGGACATGGCACTACACATGCTAGGAAATGCACTTCCATAGGTCTGCTCTGTACTTTTATGGAGTATGAGGTGTCTACCTTTGTTAATTCTATTGTGCCCTTTTTTCTCCCTTTTCTCTCGTGGCAATGTTGCTGTGTTGTCTATTATGGACAAATTTGCTCATTATCAGAAATAAAGTTTTCTTCTGCCCACCACATAAACTAATTCTAGTAAAACGTCGATATTGTATCTGGTCTCACATGCTTTCTTGGTTCTCTTTAATGCAATAAAACTTCGAGACAGTCTGCGAGTATGTTTGTTTGAAAGCGAGGTTGACAACAGAGATGAAAATGGGCATTTTGATTTATTCAAACTTGTACTATAACAAATTCATTGGGCACCTGGGACTTGCCAGTTTATCTTAATTTCAATGATTGAGCTGTTGAAACTTTTCAGATAGTACAAGATTCTTAGCTGTAGACAGCTTTTCAAAACCAATATTGGCTTTGATTTCTGAGCTAATACTGGTTGGAAACATTGTGAAGGATTTCTATTTGAGATTGTTGGCACCAAGACAAGAGCAGTTGGAAAAAGGCTACTGTTGGTCTTCTTCCTTATGAAGGACTTGAATCCTGCCTGCAATACTCGGCAAATATTGGATATAGAATTGTAGTTGAGCTTCCTGCACCATGTCTTGTGACAGACAATTAGACACTTCTTGGAGAACTCCGACCCCTCTTTTCTGGGTTCAGAAAGACAAAAATTACACCTGGAGCTCAAGAAACCTCCATTACAGTGTCATCTGACACAAGTCATCTAACAACTTCCATGGCGTTCAAATTTCCCATCAAGGTGGGGTTCTTCTGAACTTTCAAAGCATATTGTTTATACCATCCAATTATCACAGCACAGCTCTAGTTTTTTTCTCTCTTACAAGCTTTGTCTGAGATTGAATATTCTAATCTGAATACTATGGAATGATTGTTCTGTTGAACCAGTACCGATAACATATTATTGTATTTGTAATTGAAGTCAATTCTGAAGTGGCATGATTCCTAACAGCTAGCGATGGTGGCCCAGATAAACCAATTGACTCATGCTCAAGTGTACATTGTGCATATGTAAGCTCAAGCTTATCCTAATGAGGGTGGTTTAGTCTGGTTGAGCTTGTGATTTCAGGTCTCGTTGAAGCTGCCTTGACTAATGGCGAAGCCCTAGCTAGTGCTAAGAACATTATGCATCTCAATCATTTTCATTTTCTTCTGTGCTAATTGATGGTAGTTGAACAGAGGTAACAAAATCAAGAAAAAATGGTTTGATAAGGCCTGCGGGCATTGATGGGCAAATATTCAATCAACTTTTTGTGATTCTAAGTTTTGTCCATTTACAAGAACCTTTTTTTTTTCCAATTTCTGCACACAGTAAGTTGTAACATACAAACGAAAATCCAGAATGTGATGGTTGACACTAAGATCTTTCTTTCGGCTTTGGGTTTTCAAGAACAGAGCTTGGAAGGGAGCCGGCATCTTGTCCACATAATTCACATTTGCATTATTAATGGAAAATCTAGTTAGAATCCAATCAGTAGGATTTGATCTATCTAATGTCCATCAAGGGTTACAATATAATTCTGTGGATCATTAGAGAAAATGGACAATCGCAATTTGTCAAAAAGATGATGATTTCCACTCAACTTTGTGTTGAATGGCTACCAAGGTTGTGGTCCTAGTTGG
>Ga0325404_1001294_pt1 | contig 26537 bp, 13 predicted proteins | sample PopdelMetagenome_18_FD_205664 | JGI IMG/M metagenome (GOLD analysis project Ga0325404, IMG submission 205664) | Populus deltoides microbial communities from Bellville, Georgia, United States - Xylem-Control-R1 | ecosystem: Host-associated > Plants > Phyllosphere > Stem > Wood/Secondary xylem...
CCTAAAATGTACTTATAATAATATTATTCAATGTATAAAATATTAATTCTCTTATCCAACTCTAAAGATCAATTGGCAACTCCAAATCTTTCTTATTCAATAAAAAACAAAAACTTATTGTATTTTTATCTATATATTAAAAAATAACACCCGTACACTTGTGAAAATCAAGATGATTTTTCTTTTTGTAAAGCAACAACCAAGATCACTCGTGTGATGTGTCGCGTTTTTTTTTTTTATCAATTAATGACCTGGTATCAAAGACTGCCAGAATGTTTCAAGTTTGATCAGAGGACACAAATCACCCAAGCAATAAATGGATGGATTTGAGTGCGTGTTATGGGATATAGATTCTTACTTAGCCCCAGGTGCAGTTTGAATTTGCAGCTGACTGGCACTTTTGGGTCTTTGGCGACAGGTTCAGCCTCACCCAGAGTCTCGGGGGCTGCACCATGGTAGTTTCAAAACTCAACATGGGAGGTATTAAAACCTCAGGCCTGCTAAAGAAAAAGAAGTGGAGAAAGAAGCAGATTAGGGAGAATTAACACAGTTCAAGAGCATAAAAAGTCAATAGGAATTATAAATGATCATCCATCTTTCTTGTCCATTTGCATTTTTCCCAAGATATTTACGTATAAACACTCATTTCTGAACATATTTTTCAAACATTCGAGTTCATAAGCAGTACATGGGATTGGCATGTGAGAACAAAAACAGGTAACGAATTCCAACTCAACAGCACAATGTACATCTTTTCTTCAATTCTATAAGATCTTCTTTTCATTTGTAGAGTCGTGACAAAAACCTATGACCTCAATGCTGCGACCCTTGTGCCTTGAAAATCTGGAACAAGAAAGGAGCAGCAAGCTATTTACAGATTTTCCTGTTGCCAAAGGGGGCGTATACAAATGAAAGCTGAAATGTAGATGTTGTAAAGCAACCACCCAGTTCATTCTTACAAAGAAATAACACGAAGAATGTCAAACCACAAATCCAATCCACCAACACATCACCTGGAGTAACAAACAAGGTGCACAGTTAGATGCAAGCCAGCAAAATTCCAAGTGCCACCACTAGAATTTCCAAGTAACTCAGATAGAAATGAATGCCAGACATGAAAAATGGCCTCTGCATCAAAAGGAAGCAAGAACTTACCCTATGTCTTCTCACTATGGGACAAAAAAAATTGAAGGGGCCCTGATACGTGACCACTAAGCAAAAAGGAAAGAGTACTATTCCTGTCTATGGCATCTTCAAAGCCTGTTTCAACTGTGCAAATGCTGCTGGATGCATTCTACTAATAGCTGAATTAAAAGATTCTCCATGAAGAGTAGCACATGTTTGAAGATTCTCTCTTACTGAGTTCTCCAAAGACCATCGTTTTATAGGATCTGAAAATTTAATCTGGAGAAGAACATGTTAGAGAAATTATCACACATGGTCACAGATTTCATCATTGAAATTCAGTGCCTCAGGTAAAACAGAAGAATGTTAACCTGTCTTTTCCTGTACTCTCTACTTGGAATTATGCCTTCACCATGAAACTTGCTGGAGCTCATGTTATCACCACTGCAATTATTATAGGAAGGTTAAGAACGAGTCAAGTGACTAGAAAAACAAAGTAATCACCAAATCAAATTGGATTGTACAAGGGAGGTAACCTTGACTCTTCCTCTGTTAAATCGTCATTTGCACCCAAAATTACACTTGTACATACACTGCATGAATTAAAGCTCATGAAGCGGGTGTAGGTCATTGAAAGCAGTTGTAGCAAATGATACCAAAATTCAAATTTGAAACTGCACCTGAGGATCTGATCAAGTTTATCAACGACTTGAGGCAGTCTTAGTGTCAAAATTATTGAAAGTGCTAACCCAAATGTCTTTTTCTGATCAGAAGAAGCATTATCTATCTGTACAATAATATTAAAACGAAGACAAAGTTAACGCAGCGAGGCACGCTGGCCATGAACACTAGAAAAGCATTATGCTGGAGTCTATATATCAATGGTACATTCAGCACATTGATTTCCTTACTTCTAGAGATGGCATGAGTTGCAGTTAATTATATCAGTCTATGCATGGGAATGTCTAACCATCATTTGAAACTATTTACTTGCAAAATACTCCACAATGGATGCGTGCATAGAAACTAAAATAATTTAACAAAATTATAAAAGGACAAACATCAAAATCAGTCAAAGCATCTTTGAAATGAAAGCATGATTTACTGACCTTGTCAAGCCATATGTCAACCAAACAAAGAAGTATATTTTCCTCAATTGGAATGTCTGCCTGCTGGAGAAGCAATGAAAGTGATGGTTCTGCTGTCAATTGGGCAAGGTAATTGGTGTTCATCACCAAAATCCTTGCTAGAATTGCAGCTGCAGATGCTTTAACAGCTGCCTTGGAAGGTTCAAAATCATCTCTTCCACTTAAACATATCATGATTAGTTTCTAGCAAAAAAACATACAAATGGTTAAAAGATTTCCAAAACATATCAAACAGAAACCATATAACTGATAATAGGTTGCAAGAATCTAACACAAGAACTACACTTACTTGCAAAGTACTGCTAATAAGCGGGGGCACTTCAGCAGGGAAGCACTGCAAAATGAGAAAGGCAAGTCACAAAGCTGAGTACTCACAACTACCAAACAAGCTCCAGTGGCTAAAACGACCAAAAATCTCCCAGAATCATCACAAAAAATTTAGAATCCCTGGTAAACCAAGGCTCTGCTTTAACTTTGAAAACAGTTCTGTAGTTTTCATCTATATTTTTGTCTCTATCACAGAAACATTTCTTCAGAAAAATAAGAAAATACATCACCAGCTATTATTTTTTGAAAATAGGAAAGAAAGATCACCCTTAAATGACTAATTGACAAAGGGATTAAAAATGTAAACCAAGCATGTCCCTTGTTTTCCAGGTTCTCAAAAAGCTCAAAGATTCCAATTTTACAGGGAATAGTTTTCAGTTTTAACTAATTAAAACATTTTCTTCAATTTTGTACTCTAGCAATTCTCTACAAAAATGACAATTTTTTCACAATTAAAAACTTCCCAAATGGTCTGTGTTTTCCATCGTACATTTTTTTTCCATTTTTTTTCTCTATCAGAGCATTCTCAGTTGTTATTGAAAGCATAATTTTGCATGACACAGTTAGGAAGTTAATAAGTATATTACTCCAAAGGTTAAACAGAAACAAACTAATTACATATTCCTTGGTCATGGTCATTTAATGACAGATATTAATGGTAGAAAATGCCATGGTAACCAAAATTTTTACTCATTATATGGATTGTGCTTATGAAATCTAGTTGGCAATCCATGAAAAATAACTACAATCTGTTTCAAATTCCATAAACACAACAGGATAATAGATTTCAATAAGATAGAAGGTTAAAGTGCCAGGAGTACAAAAAATAAACTGTTATCTCTTCATGATTCAGTACACAATAACAACCATAGGCTGTGCCACTGATGTAACATGGCAAGCAGAAATAATTATACTAGAAAGGTCTAGATAATTTGCATGTATGTTGTAGGGCATTTTAAGTACGTGATCGGTGATGCAATGATTTAGGAAAAAAAATACAAACGAGGAGTATTCCGTGAAGCACAGATTGATGTCAATTTTTCTTCTTTCAGCATGTTTGACTAGAAAAAAACTATATGGGCATACTCCAGAAGATGCCTCATGATTTACTGAATTTTTCGGCTGAGAAAAAGAGAGAAAATACCAGCATAAATAGTTATTTTAACATGTAGGGTTTAACATTACCAGGACCGACCAGGTAGGTCAAATGTGTTTTGATTGAAAAAGACAAATCCGGACAGCAATAATTTTGAGGCACCAAAGATTAAGTCAGTATAGATATATCAAATAATCTAAGAGCATCAGGCAAGAATTTGTGTTTACCGAGGCACTTGCCAGATATCAAGAGATGGACATGGATAAATTTAAGAGCACAAAAGTTTCTGTAGCCTGCAGTTTTAATCAGCACACAGCCTCTCTTTCCCTCCTTAATATAACACAGAAATAAATGATGAACTTACTGTCATAAAAGATAACAAAATAAAGAGCTGTTTCAAGTTCAAATATCAGATAAAGGCTGCAATTAGATTCAGGAAAATTTAAAATTAGGTACCTGTACTAATATATCGATGATAGGAAGAGTTGATAATAGGCCTCTATCATTAACATTTCCAACAATCAGATCAAGAACTTTGGCAACGCTGGAAGCATGCATTCTTAGAAATTCAGTCCCACCCAAAATTATGTAATCCTCCATGATATTTACAGCGACCTGCAATTACATTAAAGTCAACAAAATTTCATCAACCAATTATAGCAACTGCAGGTTTGCTGTTGACGAAACTAGATGCAGAACAAAAGAGCTATACTTTAAGACAACAAGACCAGGCACACCACTTGCATTGAGCATTAAATACATTAATAATATAATAGATACTACAATAAATCCAACCTGCAAGTGGTCGAAACTTCTTTCCATGATTTCCACGAGACATGGGAAGTACGCTAGCAGTCGAGGCTCCATTGCAGGCGCATGGGAAAGTGTAGCTTCCCATAACTGCATGGTTATGCCAGTTAAATTTGCTATTATCAATTAACTACTGAAGGCAGCATATGGAAGACTCACACAATAAATAAAAACTAGGCATGGGAAACTAACCAGCATGCCATCCTCTAAAAGATTGAGTATATCAGGGCTATTTATATCAATTCCACCATGCAGAATAGGCAATAGCACATTGTAGCAAGTAGGTGACTGGTAGCCAAGTTCAACCACAAAATTCCGCAAAGCAATGAGAAGCTGAATCTGCAGAAGACTCTCACCGGAAGCCTCCTCCCAAACCTTTTCAAACAACATCAAGAAAAACAATGACATCAGAAAGGCCAAACCATAGTATGTGTGAAATGTGCATGGTATGATTATATTCAAGAATCACTGGAGCGAAACTCTTAGTTCCACATACTTTAACTCGATTTCTTCTGAACTTAACCACTCAGAAATTCAGAAAGAGTTCACTCAGCAGAACACCTTTATTTAACAAAAATGTTGTGTTCTTGTCAATGTAAAAAGACATGAGATAAAATGTTTTTCTTTATGGTATACAACACTAACAAGTTCAAGCATTAGAATAACAGAAAATATAATGGCTTGTCCACTACCTTCTGAAAAAATTGCACCAACTTGTTTGCAAATGGAACGATCTCATGGACGTGTCCAATAAGAACAGATATCAAATTCAAAACCTGAACCTGAAATTACATGAATGAATAGAAAAACTACTAAGAGCACATTAATGAGGTAAGAATAACATGGCAGTTGAAATCATAAATAATTCATGTAATTCATGCTTCCACATCACAGATTGGAAATGTGTGGTTCACAAATTTTAAGCATTTAAAGATGGTATCACAAAGAAGCAGAAGGATATTCTTGAAAAAGAATATATCCAAAATCAGATTGACGTACAGAATCAATGATTTCTGAACATGCATTTTTCAAATTCTTTAAATTAAGTATTCATTTAACTAACTTTTACAGAGACAAGAAACACGCTATATTTTTTAAAAAATATTTAAACTATTGAACTAGCTATGAACAACATAAAAAATTGCATCTAAATAATTTAAATTAAATATATAAACACTCAAAAGATTCTTTTCCTTACAAATAATTTTCTAGCTAGCTCCATATAATTTCTTTAAAATTAAGTATTTAAGAACAATGGTGAAGATAACGCATCCTCTTTTTTTTTTTTTATAGGCTGGAAGCACTAACATTTTTTTTCTATGATAAGACTCTTGGCTAGAATAACTTATTTGAAAGGTAGGGAAAACAAATACCCTAAAAACTTCTACAATCAAATATTTTGGTAGAGCTTGTGTTCTATAAAGTTAAAAATTGGGGCATGGATAGAAGTTCTAAGAATTCTTTAGTTTATAAAATGGCTTTCTTATTACATTATCTAAAGGTGTGATAAAGTTCTACATAAGAGTCAAAAGTGACATGGTAAAACAAAAAAAATCTAATATAATTACTGAATGGATTAATATTATTATTTTTGAATTTTGATGTTTTTATATTTACTGTCTTATTTTTTAAGCATTTTTAAGCTTTGATGGTCAAAATATAGTGCCGATAAGGTACTATGTAGTTTAAGGATGATAATTTAGGAAATCTTTTTTATATTATTTAAGGTTTTATATAGCTTCTAAATAGACATTTAAAGAAAATTATGGGATTGGCATTTTAAAAAAATACAATTGTTGGGAATAAGGGAGGGTGCTTTATATATAGTTTACGAATGGACACCCATCCCTAAGATTCATCCAAAATCAATGATAATAAATGCTTGACATCCCTTTTTTTTTTTTCACATTGGGAGATGGGGTATATAATTTGGAATGGCTAAAAGAGGAGAAGGGAATTAATCTATGTTCCTTAAAGAGATGCAGGAGGTTAATAGCAAAAGCAAGCAAAAGTATCCACGCAATGACTATCAAGGTGAACCACAAGTATCATCTTACCTTCGAGTCAAACTCCTGAACCTCCTCAACCAACTTAAAGCACGAATCAAAGCAAATAGGAAGGAGATCTAAAAATTCTTGCTCTGAGAAGTTTGCATCCTCAACATGCAAACACAAAGATCGACAAGCTGCAAGCTAGTGCAATGAATTACAATTTCAGTAGTTGAAACAGAAAATGCAAGGAACAAACAGAACATTCAAAGCCCCAAAAGCGAGGAAAAAGGAGAGATGTGAAGGCACATAACGGAGGTTAATTCAAGCATCATACCTTAACAGACAGGTTTTTGTCTTGTAGCAATCTGATCAAACTACAATACACTGGTCTCTTTGTGTCAGCTTTAATCTGCAAAGAAAAAAAAAAAAGAGCAACCACAGCAGGAAATATCAAATCTCTTGGAACAGAAGCCAGAATAACTGTATAATGTGTCGGCACATGGGAACATCAGCCTACTTTATTTCCAAATAACAGGAACAATATTCTAGATTAACTCCTGAGCATGCATAGAGCCACAATATGGCAACTTCTAGAGATCATGCTAGGAACCAACATGCTGAGAAGAAACAGGACAAAACGCATACACACTTCATTCTTGACAATGAGGTATAACAATTTCATTTTCTTCTTGAAGAGGAAAAGGAAATGTTACAAGTACTTAAGAGTTCTCTACCAAAAAGCTAAAAAGTGTCATTACCTCAGAAACCCATTGTCCTAGTATCAGTGCAACTTTTCGATGGATAACACACATATTTGGATGATCATTCGACAGTTCAAGGGATAAAGCACCATTAAACCTGTAATGAATAGTTTCCAAGTGAAATAGAGAAGGATGGATCATCATATAGCCCATCAAAATATATACCAAGTAGATTAAATTTGGTTATGAAACCACAATCTAACCAGCTAGTACAATTCCAAAAATTTTGAAAAACACATGCAGTTAGTGATCAAATAATATCCTACTCATTTTCCTCAGACATCATGTTCCTTAAACAACTATTACATCAGGAAATATATCCTCTCCATATTTCCAGAAGCATTATCGAATCTGGAAATCCATCCCTATCCAAACACCCTAAAACCACACTTACTAAATTTGCAAGTAGATACTACAGGTATGCAAGTGGTTATCCCCAAATGACAAACCCCATTTCATTAACAAAATTCTGAAGCTAATGGCACCAGCTAACAATTCGTGTTTAAAACCAATACCTTTTAATGTGACTGCAATTAATGATAACTAATTCAAACAACATACGGATTGATTAAATAACAGCAGTAGCATAGATTAGAATTCTTATACCAATCTTTGAAGCTGAGGTAGTTAGAGAGCTCATAATAAACATATGCAGCAGCACCATAGGCAGCATCTTTAAGAAGTAGCCCAGGAGTGATTTCAGTAACTGATGTTGGGCAAGCATTCATTGCCTCCTGAAGGATGGACACCACAATAGGACCCAACAGCTACAAATAGCAAAGAAACAACATGAGCTCACATCTGTTAGCAGAGTGCTTTGCAAATTTTTAATATCAATCATTCTAGAGTTGAAACTTCACCTACCTGGCTATGGTTTTCAAACAATACTATGTATAAAGCTTCAGCACAAGGCCTCAGTTTTTCAGTCCACTGAACCATATCCTGCTCATGATGAAAAGATTCTGGGTTTTGATACAACTCCTCCAAATCACTAGCAGTTAGAACAAAATACCTGACAAAACATCAATCTCACATAATTATTTGAAAAGTAGATCATCATCACACAGGAGATCCAGAATGCTGAAAGATATGAATAAAGCATTTGGTGCCATATCTTATATCTCTTATCATTACCCAACCACGTAGAGATCCATGAAGCAAATAGAAATTCTGCAAGAGGGGGGAGGGGAAGCAATGTTTGACTTGAGATGTGATTAGAGCAACAAGATTTGGCTCATATCCCACATGAAGAGAAACACGCATTGATGAATATTAAAGTAGCAGTTAAATTTGATGAATGTCCAAGTACTTTTCTTGGAGGCATGGTTAGCATGAAGTTGAACCTGTATTTAATGGAGTATAGACACTTTCTTCAAAAAATCAAAGAGGGCAAAAAGAGCCCAAGATTTGGGTAATCCAAGATGTGAGATTCTGGAGTACATGCTTCGCATCAAAATACAGAGATGACCTATCAACAGTGCTAAATTGTTTCCTTTATGAATCCCAAACCCTAGAGCAGCAATCATAAGTAAAAAAAAAAAATATACAGCTGCAGAGCTTCATTCAATCAATTTTAAGAATTGAACCCCCATGCATTTGAAATTGAATATTCTTATAAATTATAGGCAAAATAATTAAGCACAAGTTGAGGTATCATTACCTCCTTATTAACACATTACACAAATGTATTATTCGTTCACTTGGAAGAAGAGAAGTCAGGACACCACCAACAGCATTGGAAATGTTCTTTTTCATCTGCTCCACTGTAATCACACTTTCATCCATCACCCGCCCAGTTAGGTTTAGCTTATACTCCTTACACTCAAGGACACACTTCACCATTACCATGCATTGAATCAGGAATTGCTCAAATGATAAAATATATGGATCTGGATCAGTTATCTTGTTTAAACAGAAATCCATGACAGGAGGAAGAACAGACTTGTCGCCAAATGAATAAGGATGTCTGCCCTGAATTGTGACCAAAACCTTCATTAATTTGGTACATGCCCTCTTTATGAAGTCCCAAAATTTAGGATGTCCCTTCTGGAAAGATGAATCTGTCGAACAACACAGCACAAGAAAATTAGTTTACTCCTAAATAAGTAACGTGTTAAGAGAAAAAGAAAGAAAAGGGAAAGGCTGAGAATAAAAGAGCCTGCTTAAGCTTCTTCTCCATTCAATTATACATGCATATGGAAATAACACTCTTGGCATATAAATATGGAATGGTATGCAGGATAATGAATCCAATTCAATATTTCTATATAACTTTTTCTCCTGCTCTTTCTAGTTAATAAAGTGTTCGTTAAATATGAAAATTGATGTCAGTTTAGGACATTCTTACTTGTATAACTGAATAGCCAACACTAAAATTTATATGTAGCCACAATACACGTTTTCCAAATGTATGGCTTATAGGATCTCTAGAACTACTTTTTTCGTTTTTTGTTTTCTTCTTTTTTTGTTTTTTTGTTTTTTTTTTTTTTTTGGGGGGGGGGGGTGTTTATCAAACACAGATTACCACAGCTCTCAACTAGGATATGCAAAACAAATAGAAGTTTGAAAACAAGAGCATTATCTCACAGTATGGGAGAAATGACTGAATGGCTTTCAAGAGTATAGGGGAAACCTCCTTGACTGGTTGGACCTCCTGACAGATTTAAAAAAAATAAAAAATCAAAAGCTAATCTCCCAGGTTAAATTGCAATATAGAGTGTGCCAAACTCTTAAATTTGAAGAAAGGAAATAAAGAGAAAGAACTGAATAACTACCTGTACACATTTTGAATCACTTGGAAACCCTGAAATAATCAATTGGCGAATTATTTTTAAGCATAATAGCCATCTCTCACTCATTAGATACAGCTCATCATGACGCTGTTCCAGAGCATTAGAAGTATAGCTTTGTGCAAGTGTAGAGAAACTATTTAATATAGCTTGAACATCACTCTGCCAAAGGCCCCAGCTATATCCAAAGAGATGGGATGTTATCTGCCACAAAAAATGGTGATATGTGAAACATGTGACCATAACTCTGATATAAGACATAACTATTTGTTTGAGAGAAAGTTTCTATCTGTGCACTTTAGTTACAAGATCATAAAAATCATGACCATTGCTAGGAAATGCCTACCCATAACTGATATCATTAACTCATTATAAGGCCAGTACTGATATCTATGAACATTCTGAATCCAGCAGCCTGAAATGCTGATACTTCTGGCACAGGGCTTACATAAATGCTGTTCCACTCAGGAACATAGTCATCAACAACAGGCCTACCATCCAAACTTCATTCACATTTGGATGAAGTGCACTTTTTTCATTGTCAGGTTGGATGACATTTGAAACTGAATAGCATGTAAGGAAATGGGATAAAGAATACTACCATAAGGGATAATACTCAGAAGTTATACCTCTGCATAGTTCCTTTGGTCAACAGTAAGACGTTTAGTGGATAATTCCTTCAAAGTTCGGAACAGAATCAAAAAAATCCTGTGAGAAGTAAGGACATCTGCCGATTGAAGTTTGTTCGCTAAAACTGAAAAGAGCTCTGGCCTAAAAATATTGAAATGAGAGATCAAGAAATAAAGTTAGCTGAATGAAGTAACTCAGGTACCTTAGAACAGAAAAGAAGAAAGAACTACTAGTAGGGACAAGATCAGTAATTACAACAACAGGCAATATAAATACAGGAGTTAGCACTAATTACAGAAAGTACAAGATTGCCAAACTAAAAAATCTTCAACAATATCTAAATCACTAAATGCATAACCATTAGTTAAAAAAAAAATCATTCAGCTCAGAGCATCCATAACAACTTTGGATCTATTTGTAGTTGCTAGTCAAAGATTGTGATGTTTTGTCACAAAAACTTATGTAAGAAAAGCAACTGCATTTTTTACCCTATTTTCACCTTTGTATTCATCAAGATAATTTCATAACTTTCAATTGATAGCAAGACAGTAATGATAAGGATGACAAACATTGAAACAGAATTACAATAGACTATATTCTCCCATTGTTTGCAAGAACTGCATCTTGTTCAACCCCCCTCCCCCTAAAAACCCCGAACCCCCTGCTCATGCATAAAGTAAAAAACTAAAAATAGTATAAAAAAAACGAGTATTCCACCCTAAATTTAATATTCAATATCAAAGTGAAACTTCCAAAAGAGAAACAACAGTCAACCTCTACAAAAGAAACATCAGGCAAGTATTAGCAACCCACTCTAAAATGTACTTGCAACAAAATATCCTTTAAAAAAATCTAAAACCAGTAACTAGAAAAACAACCACCGATGAAAGCATATGATATAGAAATAAAATGCCACAAACACATACCATTCTCTTGGATAATCAAGGCGAGCAATCTTGGAAATAAGAACCGCCAACAGTCCAGCTATCTACATCGATTAAAAAAAACACATTTGAATTACAAATTAGCAAAGCAAATCAGAACCCAATCTTATGAGCTCCAACTTACAAAGTTAAGATCATCACCTTATCGTTCTCTTCTCTCAAATGCGACAGTAATTTTTGTCTCAAGTGATTTTTCTCTTCACTGCTTATTGCCCTGCTCACAAACCAAAATATCATCTCATAAACCACGCCAAAATCAACAAAAATCCAAAAAATGCAGCTCAAATTATAAAAACAACGAGACTAGAGTCTTACGCAGAATCCCTCCGGTTCCTCCAGTACCGATTGATACTATTCTTAAAGTACACCGAAGCTAATAATCGAACATCGACTTGCGAAGCTAAATCTGCTGCAGTTATAACTTCCTAGAAATAAATTCAATTATTCACACATGCATTGCAATTTGAACTGAACTTAATCCCTATAAAATACAAAATAAAAACCGAAGAGAGCGAGCGAGAGAGGGTTTACCATTAAACAGGAGCAGAAACCAGGCCGACTCTCGAACTGCGAGAGCGCCGCCTCGGCTGGCTTGCGGACGCTCTCATCGCCGCTCATTGAATTCGTCAATAAAGAATATATCGTGCCTAAATCGGAAGCTGAGAGCGCCATAGCTGCTGCTCCTTTTTAGCCTTTTCTCTCTCGCTTTGAATCGGATCGAAGAAAATTTTGAAGTGATTTTGAATTAATTTTTTGAAGATTTAATTAATTTTGTGCTCATTAAAATGGTACTTTAATGATTGATGTTTGTGATTATGCTTCTTGGTGTTTCTAGAAGCTGAATAATGAAGCGAGAGAGAAACCGGACAGGAGAGAGGAGGAGCTAAAAAGAGAAGGAAGTACAATGCTGTTTGGGCGCAGTTTATAATGGGTTTGATTTCCTTTCTGGTGGTCTCTATAACCTGGAAAATCTGGGGACTCGGGTCATGTGCGGACGAGTCTAGTTGCTTTCTTGTAAAGTGTGTTTTCATTGTATGATTAGTATTGTGTTGAATTAAATTTAAAAAAAATTATATATATATTAAAATAATTTTTTTAATTTTTATTACTAATATACTAAAATTAAAAAAATATAAAAAAACAAAAGTCATTGCACTCCTAAATAAATTCTATCAATTCTTCTATTCCAATTTTATAAAATAAAGTTCTATTTTATAGTTCAAAAAATAAAAATAAAAAACAATTTTTTTATTATTTTAATATTATAAAGTGTTAAAAACTTTAGTTTAGTCATTGAAGTTCTAAATTTTGCATATTTTACGCAGTTCATGACGTATACTAGGCTTTCAATTATTTAAAAATATTCTAATTGATTTATTTTTTTACCTTTATTCTTGAACATTTATACACTTATATCAATTAATGTTCTGACAGTGTTATAGTCATCTTTAAAAAAATTATCGAGAATCTTCTCAATATAATAAGACTAGGACAAAACAAGTTTATCAGATGTCCTAAAGATTTTTATTTTTAACATGACATCTACAACACCCGAGTCTTTAACGTCAAACTTGTTAATTAATATTTTCTTAGTAGACTTGATCATGTAATTATTATTATCTAAAATTAGCATATCATTCATATAAAGACATGCAATGATATAACATTTATCTATGTTTTTCATATAAATATATTTATCAACTTAGTTGATTTTGAACTCATTTGATAACATAACCTTCTCAAATTTTGGATGTCATTGTTTAAACGTTTGTTTCAAACCATATAATGATTTGACAAGCTTACAAACTTTCTTTACTTGTTTATTGACAAGAAACCCTCCGAGTTATTCTATGTAGATCTTTCAATCAAGGTCACCATTTAATAAAATTGTTTTTACATTCATATGTATTTCAAGTTTATTAATAGCTTCAATGGCTATTAATATTTGTATGGAAATTATTCTTGACATGAGTGAATATGTGTTTAAATAACCCACACTTGTTGTCTAAAACCTTTAACAACAAGTCTAGTTTTATATTTGTTAATAGTATTGTCGCACGTGTGCGGCGTCGCGACGAATATTCCACTTCATCAATGTATCTGGCAAATATGAGAAATATAAGAAGACAAGGATTCCTTGTCTTTTATCAATGGAAAGCGGGAAAGGGAGTCGTCACCTAGTATTTTGGTCACTAAGAACCCTAACTGGTCTCAGAGATCAGGTACGGGGACTAGTTGCATAAAGAGAAGGTATTAGCACTCCAAATACGTCTTACCTAAAGTAACCTGCATTGTTTGATTGTCTGATAAAAAATCTAAAGTGCTATTGTATTTCTAATTATTGGTCCGTTTATGGTTTAAGAAAAGTCCTCCTCAGTAAAGAGGTCCTTATCTTATCGGATAAACATAAACGTTCTAACATCAATAAAAAAAGGAACTTCCTTTTTAATATCGGGAATATGTTTTACATATAAATTCATAATCTAGATACTAAAAGAAAAGAAACAAAATATTTTTTGGATATTTTTAAAATATTGGCCTAGTTCTTATGACTTTAATAAACTGGTTATTAAAGTCAAAATGCATGCTAAAACATATATTATTTTTTTTATTGTATGAAAATACGATGTGATGATTTTTCTTATCTTTGAGAGACTTGGTCGTATGTATGAAAACAAAAACATTTTTTTTCAATGTTTTTGAAAAAAACCATGTATTTTAATACCAGATTTGTATCTTTACGGTATAAAAATACAAACCAATATTAAGCAAAATTCAGTAGAAAAATATGCAGAAAATCATAAATTTTTTTATGAATTTTTTTTTGGATTTTTAAAAATTTTTAGGGCCGGGCCGGACCCGACTTAGAAGTTTGGACTAGGCCAGGAACGGCCCGGCCCACTGTTCATGTGTAAATAGTAGGATGTGAATTATAATTCACGTCTCTGTTCACTAATGAAGAAGAAGAAGAAGAAGAAAAAGAAGAAGAAGAAGAAGAAGAAGAAGGGGGGAAGGCTGACCTGCGATGGTTCTGACGATGGTGGAGGATAGCGTGGTGCCAGCGGTGGCTGCGGCAAAAAAGAAGAAGAAGAAGAAGAAAATCTGCAGGGGGAGAGGATCGACGGTTGCTATGGCTGGACGGTGGTCGTGTTGGCTTCCTGTGGTGGAGATGGTGGCTAAAAAGTTGACGGTGATGACAATGGTTGTTGGGACGGCGGAGAAAGAGAGAGTGTGAAGAGACAGACGATAAAAAAAGAAAAATTATGGGGAGGAAGACTGGTTTTCGGCCGACTTTGGACCCGATTATCTCCACTCATGGAGCATGAAGATCAAATCTATTTATAGGCGGTGAAAGAGGGACATTTTGTTTCTTCTGGTGCAAAATCTCAGCCCTTGGTTCAACCCGAAAGCATCCCAACTATTGTTACTCATTTTTTGAGCCATACGTGCTAATAGAAATTGTGTATATCCCTTTTAAATCGAAGGCAAGAGTTTAGTTCAAGGTTGCTGGGAGATTGACAAAAGCCAAGAAGAAAGAAATGTTTTTCAAACCCTATTTCTGCTCTCCTTATCCTTCCCTTTTGCTGCCGAAATTGTCTGGATTCTTAGGCTAATTAGGAGTCTTTCTACTGCTAAATTCATTTCTTTGTTATCTGGTCTTTAAGGTTAGACAAATCCCTCAGAAGTTGCACTAAAAAACTGATTCTGCTGCTATCGCAATTTTTTATTCCAATTTAGGCCTTGATTCTGACTTAGTTTCGTGCAATATCTGACCGTCCCGGCTATATTCTGTCACTCATGACATGTTGAAGAATTGAATTACAACTTTATTGGGTCCTAGGGCTCACTATTCTTATGGTAGACTCTTAGTCAAATTGGGATGCTTGGCATTGCCAGTTTCCTGAATTAGATCAGGAGATCCTTTTGACCAACCAGGTTGCAGCCAGATTCTGTTCTTCAAAACAAATTTATATCATTTTTAATCCTTCATGAAAGTTGTAGTTTTGTACGCCTAGATGAATTTGGGTTTTTGAATCATTTGATTTTGATATTAGAAGCTCAAGATATTTCTGTTTGAATATCTAAACGTGAAAGCAGAGAATTTCACCGTGAGAAGGATTTTGACCTAAGTTTTGCACTAAAGACTCTACTTCCATCATAATTTTATTGGTCATTATTCTTAGGTCATACTCTCAGTCATATCGGGATGCTCGGCATTGTCAGTTTCTGAATCAGATCAGGAAACCCCTTTTTACTAACCAGATTGCTGTCAGATTATGTTTTTTAAAACGATTTTATCTCACCTCGAATCCTTCATCAAAGTTATAGTCCTAGACGAGTAGATGAATTTGGGTTTTTGAATCGCTTGATTTAGATATCAGGAGCTCAAGATATTCCTGTTTGAATATTTAATATGAAAGTAGAGAATTGTACTGTGAGAAGGTTTGGCCTGAGTTTATAGGTTTGATTCGAGGGACCTAATTGCAAGATTCTTAAAGTTTGAAGAGCAATTGCGAGCCAATATGGAGGAATTTTTTTTGGCCAAAGGATTGAATTAAAAAGATGCTAAAATAAAGGAGTTGATTTAAAATGAAATTAGAAGAAATTTCACCGGATTTGAAGGAATTGAAGAAACAGGGATTGGATAGAAAATAAAAATCTGCTACACTGAATTACGTGGTTGCTGCTGTGTTTACCTTTGCCTTATTTTTTCAGCAACAAATGACACCGTCATACATTGCTTTGCATTGTTTTTTTTCCTTTATTTAGCTGAGAAAAAGGCGGCACCATTTTGAAACAGCCCATTATGGTACTGTTTCTTTGTATTTTTTAGTATAGTGCCTCCCCATCTGCAACTCTTTCCCTCCTTTGCAACCGCTCATGCTGGCTTTTCTTTTATTCCCTCGTCCTTGCGTCCACAGGCCAGCTTGGTCTGTATGAGTGCCACCTATTTTCACTCCACGTTTGCAGCTGCAAGGGAAACGATTTTAGCAAGGGAATGGCTTTGTACGTTCACAGTTCTAGCTGTGAAATAAGACAAAGAGAGGAGCCTCACACCATCTAAGGGCTGGGATTTTATCCCTAATACACACGGCTAGGATGAGAGGGGGTGGGGCTGGTCTCCAAGTTTTTGCTTGGCTATATAAACAAGTTGTTAAGTAAACAAAAGGGGGAAGAAGAAAAAGAGAAGAGTAAAAAAAAAAACAGAGAGAGCTAGCATAGAAAACAAAGAGAACGAGAGGGAAAATTATCTCCAGTCTATCCTACATTGCCAAAAGGAGTTCACCAAATCTACGGGTTTTCTAAAACTCCCAACGACAAAAAAAGGAAGGCCTTTTTTAGTTTTTGAAGGCAGAAAAGCAAAGGTTTTTTTTTCACCTATTTATACCTCATCCTCTGCACTCAAACCAGCAGCATCCGCAGGTATAGTTTCCAGTTTTTTTCTTCCTTGCTATATTTAAACTTGGCACCTGTTGCTTGGTTCTTTTCCAAACTATGTTTCCCGCTTTGCTCTAGATGTTCAGTTTTTTGGTTTGAATGAAAGGTGTTGTGTTTGCCCACTATTACTTCCATGATTTTTAGTTTGGGTTACTGTTTACGTTAAAGTTGCATGCTCCTTTCTTGATTTATTACTATGAGAGACCGTGAGTTTTAAAGGTCTTCATTGCCTATTCCTCCCTTTGCTTGAGTGTCTCCTTGCAGGGGGAATGTTGCATGGTAGTGGCTTAGAAGCACAGTTTTTATGCAGGGAGGAAAAAGAGAAAACAAAGTGAGTAGGGGAGACAAAGAGAGTCCAAAAACAAAGAAGAAAAACAAACAGGAAGAAAAAAAATGAAGGGAGGAAACAACGAAAAATAGAGAAGAAAAGAAAAATAAAGAAGAAAGGAAAGGGAGAGAACTGAGAGAACAAAAAGAAGGCTTGAGAGTAAAAATAATAGGAAACAACAAAAGAGAGAGGAGGTTAACTTCAATCTATCCTACCTTGCCTCTATTTTTTTTTTGCTGCAAGCAGGAGCTGCAGAATGTCACAGGAGGAAAATTTTTTGTTCTAAACAAAGCTTTTGGCTAGTGAAGAAAGTATATATCATGAGGGAAGTTTTGGGAGGAGAAAGTAAAAAGAGCATGAGGGAAATTCCCTTTCAGGCAGGGTGATTTTCTTTGCAGACTTTTAGATCATGTTTTTTCCTTTTTACGAGATAGCTGGCCGTTGGCTTCTTTAGTAAGGTATACATGGTATAAAAGCATGCCCTCTCAGGTTTCTTTACTTTCACAAGCATGACAGTTTTCAAGATTAGGATAACAGAGGATGAGTCGCGGGTCACAAACACTATCGTAGGATTTTGAGTTCAAAATGTTAGTTTCAGAACTTTGGCCCCCCCCACGTGATGAACTTATTCTTGTGATGCTTTGCTAACTTTAACTGTGATGCTTGTGTTTAATTGTTGCGATTAATTGTTTGTTTTGAGTTCAAAATGTTAGTTGCAGAACTTTGGCTCCCACGTGACAAACTTATTCTTGTGATAGTTTGCTAACTTTAACTGTGATGCTTGTGTTTAATTGTTGCGATTAATCGTTGTTTTGAGTTCAAAAATGTTAGTTTTAGGACTTTGGCCCCCCATGTGACAAACTTATTCTTGTGATATTTTGCTAGCTTCAACTATGATGTTTGCATTTAATTGTTGTGATAAATAGTGTTTTTGATCAAAATATAAAAATGTTTTTGTGTGTTGCATACGGCCAAAATTCGAATATATTTTGAATTTATTCTTTTTTTAAAAAAAAAGCAAACATTCGAGGTTTCAAAAAAATGTGTTTTAACATGAATTTCTTAAACACAAAAATTATTTTCTTGCATCTTGGATTTTACAACATGTTTGTAAATTCCAAAGGGTGTTTGCCAATATTTCAAAAATATAAAAATTTTATTTTTGGGAATTCGTATTTATTCATTATTAATGTTTGGATAAAGAAATTCCAAAGGGGTTAAATCCAAAATATTATTAGGAATAATTTGTTATTATTCACTACAAATGTTTAGATAAAGAAACCCCAAAGAGGTTAATATTCAAAATATTATTGGGAATAATTCGTCATTGTTCACTGTTAATATTTGGATAAAGAAATCCCAAGTGGTTAATATCAAAAATACTTTTCTAGGAATAACGAGTCATTATCCTTTAATAATATAAAGGCAAAGAAACCTATGAAAGGTAAATGTCTAAAATATTGTTAATAGGAATACAACTTGTTTATTTTTAACCAAAAGGCATATTTATGCCTAAAATTTTTGTTTAGAACAATTTAATTGCACATCCTTTAAAGAAGCCTCAATTATAATTGGGGACATTTCAAATTTTAATTTCACAATTTATGAGTCATGAAAATATGAAATACTAAGGCAAAAATGGGCTTTTAAAGCACCTTGAATTTCTTTAAATTTCTAACTTAGTTTTTTTTGTTTCTCTTCCTTACGATTTACGAGTCGCGAACAGTTGAAATACTAAGGGAAAAATGAGCTTTTAAACACATTGAATTTCCTTAGATTTCTATCTTAACTGTCTCTAAATTCATAAATTTTAAATTTATTTCAAATCAAACATAGACTTCAAGAGATCTGCACCGTTTCTCTTTGGCACTCTATAGACATATCTAAAGGTATGATCCATGTTGGCCAAGGGTTCTTTCTTTTAAACTTTGAACCCAAGTTCGTTCATCATATCAGACTTATCCTAGGAAATTGATGGGATTAGAGAACATCAACACCATAGCAATTATAAGGCAAACCAAACAACAAGCAGCTTACCATAGGTAGAGCGTATTAGGCATGATAAAACCTTCTCTTTATGCAATCAGTCCTTTGTCTTAGAATCTCTGAAAGACCAGTTAGGTTTCCTAGTGACCATAATACTTGGTGACGACTCCCTATTTTACAAAACAAAAACCTCAAAATTAATTCCCCGCTCCGGAAAGGGTCGTCGCGATGTCACGCTCTCACGAGGGTACAACACCAACCATTGGCTTAAGGTAGCAATGATGAACTGTCAGTTTTGTGCAGGAAAAATGGCTTGTTGAGTTAGCCACTTGGGGTGGTGCCATTGCTTCTACAGCTTCGATTAGCCCAAACGGTTTATACTAGCGTGTAGTCAGGTGTCAGGGGATCGTTTTTGTGCAGGTTTCATTTAATTTGGGGAAGAAACGAGGCGTAAAATGCCTTAGGAAGGAGGCCCCTCGGGCAACCTCGCTGGAGAAGAAGATGAATAGTAACTTTTCTGCCAATTACACTTTAGTCATTCAATTTATGACTTATCTCTAATTACACCCCCGATGAACTTCAATTCAAATCTCAGATTTCATTGTCATTTTTCCTTTGGCCCCTGGTTCTTAATTTATTCAATTAAGTCTCTAATTGACCATCAAACTTCAATATTAATGCAATTAAGCCCCTGATTTGACCAAATTAACTCTCAAAAATTCTAATTTGACCCTGAAACTTTAATTTCTTCCAATTAAAGCCCAAATTGACTTTCAAAACAAATTTTCTTGCAATCAAACCCTCTATAAATTCAATTAAACCTCTAATTAAATTTGTTTTTGGACCTTTATTCTTCAATTTGAATTTTCCTTGTCAACGGAGCTCCTCATCTGTAAAAAATATACTGTCAAATTTTAATCTTTGAATTTTTTAGCCTCCTCACCAATTTCTAGCCATTTTTTGGGCGCTTCGACATCCTCTTCTCACTGTTATTATTTTTTGGATTTTTTTATTTTTAGTCCGAATATATTTTTTGATTTTTGGGAGAGAAAAAGTGAATTTGGGAAATAACCCAAAAATGGGTTATGACAAGTACCATCAACTTTCATCTTCATTTGGAAGATCTATTTATGGCCTAATAGTTTACTTTCATATGAAAGATCCATTAGTTTTCATGTATGATTATTCATGATGGATTCAATTTCACTAATAATTGCATCCTTCTAATAAAAAGCTTTAGAATAAGACATTGGCTCGGTTAGGTTCAAAGTTCATTTTTCTAACAAGTATATTAGAAAATAAAGATCAAATATTTGTTGGGTTTCTGAATATCATACACGCAACAGAAACAGTAAAACAAAATATTTTGAAGTCTTTAGGATTCCGTTAGACAAATCTAGAGTTGTTTGGGGATTTATTACATAAAGATTTGATTTTCTTCTACTTTGAATAATTCTTTAAAGTTTGAGTTGTTGCAAACCACAAGTTGTCCAAATGTTCAACCTCTAATAATAATCCACACTAACCAGGCTGAGCATGAACCAGGCTGGGTGCGCGCTGCAAATTTAAGCCCAAAGCTCAATTTACTTTGGAGTTCTCCTTTCTAAAAGCTCGAATGCCCTTTAAGCCTAATTTTAACTTTTCAACCTTTTATTTTATAGAGTTTTGGGTTTCATCAAACATGCCAACCAAGGATTCTTTGAGATTAGTTTTTTATTCACTTATAATTTGTTTGAAACATGTTAATATTTCATGATAAAGAGCTTATATTGGAGATTAACCCTGTTTCTTTTTGCATTTCAAAAGCATTTTTGAAAAAAATTAAAATTTATTTTATTTTTTTCTTTACTTCAAATTAATATTTTTTAGTATTTTCAGATCATTTTAATGTGCTGATGTCAAAATAATTTTTTTAAAAATAAAAAAATTATTTTAATACATTTTTAAGTGAAAAGTACTTTGAAAAACAACTACAACCATATTTTCAATCAGGCCATAAATTTTGACAAATTTTTAGCTCTAAAAGTAAACGGACCCCATTTTTAATTTAGTTTCAAATGGGCCTATTAACCATGTTTTAAACCAAAATTTAGTGGTTTTCGTGATTGGGAAAGATGGTTTTGTGAAATTGTTTGTTAATAATGGGTGTATTGATTGAAATGATTTGTGATCTTGAGTGAGGGTTTGAATAGAAAAGATATTGGTATGGAAAAGATGGAGTTTGGGTAGTGATGGTGTTCTCTCTATAATTGTTGTTGTTGTTTAGATTGTGAATTCCCTTTAGCGTTGTTGTTGTTCCCCTTTTTTTTGTGTATGGTTTACAAGAGATGAACTAGAATCATAGAATGATTTTGGGATTGGATTAATGAAGAATTGACTGAATACAATCAATTTAGGTTGGAATTCTAAAATGGAACTAGAATTTTAAAGAATTAACTAGGATTTGAGATTTAAAGGCTAGAATTGATGATTAATTTGCTTGAATTGACTTCACTTGAATAAAATTATCTATTAATTGGAATGGAAAAATGGGGCTAGAGTAATTTTTGGACCAAAACAAAGTAGGATAAAAATTCAATTGGATCTTGGAATATTTTTTCCTTTCAATGTAGTCCCTAACTTATGGATTTTTCAATCTTCATTCAATTAAGGTTTTAATTTTGGATATTCTTTCAATTTAATCCCTAAATTGGATTGATTGACCCTTCTAATTTGGCTACTTTTCAGTTTAGTCATTGATTTCCAAAATTATATAATTTGGCCAATTTGACTCCCAATTTTGATTTTCTTCTTAAATTAACCCTCTAAATGTTTTTTATTTTAATTTGCCTGTTTATTTCAAATTCATCCATGGTTCTTTAGTTTTTTTAATCTTAGCTAAAGTAAGCTATTTTTATTCAATTTCTCTTTAATTAAGTCCCAAGCACAATCTAAAGCATTCCTAGATTTGTTTTTTTAACTTCTCAAACTCAATTCTCGACTTATTAATCTCAATTATTTATCAAATATTACTCCAATTGTATTTTTTTGTTCTTTATTATTGTTATATATATTATCATTTTTATTTTTTGTTATATTATGGATATTTATTGATACATAAAATTAAAGAGTACAAGTGACTAAAATAATGCTTAAAATTAAATATGTTTATTGTAAATGTATTTTTTTATTATTTGAAAAAAATAGGATAAAAAAATTAGATTATGATATGGTACTATCTATCTTAGGATAAATATTCTTCTAATTGACTTGCTCGAGCACGTCTCGCATATAGTAAAATCACTTTTACCACACTATAATCTAACATTAAGTTCAAACTTTCTAATGGTTATCCACTGCCTAATGTTACTCTCAGTCAGTGTAAACCCTGAAAATTTAAAAATAAAATAAACAGTAAATAAATAAATAAAAACTAAAATGAGTTTAAATATGTGATTAATAGGTAAGAAAAAAAAGTAGAGGAGGAAACGATTACAAAATCAAGGTTTCATGGATAAAAAAAGCATCTAATCTGACAAAATAATAATAAAAAAGTCCATCGTTCTTCTTGGGAGCAGATATTGGCCCACAAGACACGTCACCCCACAAGGAGCGGTGCAAAATAAAAGAAATCTAAAATCCTATTGGCCAGAGGGCGTGTAATTTTTTTAAGATTGCCACGTATGCATAACGGCATTCGACCCGAAGTATCTAGAGCTTTTCTCAACCCCGCCTTGCCTAACTATTTTAATGCCGGGACCTTAAGTTCTTCCTTCGTCCTCTCTCTCTCACTTGCTCGCTGCACAGCACAGACGCTCGATAAAAATCTCTTCTTTCGCGCGCACAACGGAAGATGAAAACGCGATATACGGTGCCGTTCTTGCTCCTTTTGTCTCTGGTTTTGTTAACGCTGGAAGCGAAAACCGTTGACCCTTACAAGGTATGATTGATTGATTTTTTAGGGATGTTTGTGGAAAATTAATTTCCAAATTGATACATGATTCGTACATTGTTAAAATTTTGAATTCTATCTGCGTTTTTTTAATTTATTTGGACCGAATTTTGCTGCTTATATTTTCAATTTTGTTGGCAATTTCGAAATTCTTGTTTTAATTTATATTTGCAATTTGCTTAATTCAAATTTATATATAAAAAATTACTTAATTGTTCTTGAAGTGGTTTAGGGTATTTTATGTTTAGTTAATGAGGATTTAATCACTGGTTAATCGAAGATAAGGATTTTATGTTTTAGTTAATTAGTCAGCAGTGGCTTGCGATTGTTAAGGGAGCAGGATGTAGGGAAGAGGTGGTAAATTGAGGACAGAAGGAATGGAGGCTTGATAAAATGAGAGGCCTTTAAATCCTTAGAAGGGAGAAGAAAACTTGGTCCTTTTCGCTTGTTTAAGTAAAACATTTGTGCCAGTGATGATTTTCCTTTTTTGAAGTTTTTTATCGACGGTGCTTTTTGTACCAGGTTCTTGGAGTGGAGAAAAACGCAAGTCAACGAGAAATACAAAAAGCTTTCCACAAGTATGTTCTGCTCTCTGTTTCTTCTCTGGTACCCTTTTTTTTTTAATGGTAGTTGCATTTTCTCTCTATTACGCGCGCGCGCGCATATCAAGAAGTGACCTTAGTTGATGAAGAAAAGTTACATTTTTTAAGTCTACAGTTTGTTATGAATGGCCATAGGTCTAAGCTGAAACATTACATAAGTGTGCATATTAGTTGTTTTGGCTTTGGCTTGAGGATGTCTTGCCATTCTTTAGGGGTTTTTGTGGTATATTGAGCGTTTGAAGAGATGATGATTGTGTTGTACTGTGCACTGAGGGAACTTTGAAGTCTTGGATAGACACGGCTGCGTGTGAGTGGATTTATGTGGAAGACGTTAGCTTGCTTTCTTATATGTCGGGTTTGAGGTGAGATGTTTTGTCTGACCAGACAGAAATTGTATACGACATGTACAAATATTACCATACATGCTTCTTGAAAGCAAAAGTTTATTACGCACATGAATTTACAAACTGAGGAAAACTTAAATGCAACCAACATAGCACAAACGCACACAAACAATTGTGTGGCATGTTTTCTAGTTTCTCATTCTGAGCCCTTGTCATTTTTGCAGGCTCTCTCTTCAGTATCACCCTGACAAGAATAAAAATAAGGGCGCTCAAGAAAAGTTTGCGGAGATCAATAATGGTATTGCACACTTATTTCATTTTTCTTTCTTATTGTGTGTCATGTTATTTCTTTAACCTTTTTCTTGTTGCTATTAACTTTACTGCATGTTTATAATTTCTTGCTGATGCATCAATTATATCGATATGCAAAACCATGGACAGTGTTTGGTTTATTGAAATAATGATACATTGTCTGTATTAGTATTTGTTTTATTGATCAAGCCTGTTCAGTTATAGCGTGAGCTGAATTGGTTTTTGATCAGCATCTTATGGGCATGACCGGATTAAATGGTTTGTTAAGGGGTTAACTATTAGAAGGAAATAAACTTAGTCTTAGTTTTGCTAATCTTCCAGTCATATTGTTGATTTTTATTTTCTTGTTTTTATCAGCATATGAGATTCTATCTGATGAAGAGAAAAGGAAAAATTATGATCTATATGGAGATGAGAAGGGCAATCCTGGATTTAATGCTGGCTATCCTGGGGACCAGGGTGGGTATACTTATTTCACAAATGGTGGACAGGGGCAAAATAGTTATACCTTCAGACCAGGTGACTGGCAGGATATGGGGGACCAGGGAAATTCCCGGTCGTTTTCATTTTCCTTTGGTGGTCCCAGTTCTCAGAGTTCATTTGGTTTTGGCCTGAATGATATTTTTTCCAATTTTTTTGGGGGTGATCTTGGTGGAGGGCAGTTTGGTGGTTTTGGTGGTTCAACCAGGTCTCAATCTAGGTCTCAAACTGGTTCTAGAAGTACTCCCAAGAGCATCAAAGCCATAAATTCTCAAGTCTTCAATAATGAAATTGCTGACCAAGGAATGACTTGGCTTTTATTATCTTATACTTCCTCTTTGAAGGGGAGCCAATTTTATGAATCAATCATACAGGAGGTCGCTGATTCATTAAAAGGAGCTTTAAAGGTATTTTCATAATTTCTATTGATTTCCATCAGTTGATTTTATATTGATCTGTTTACATATTCATTCTCTTTCTCTTTCTATGCAGGTTGGGAGCATAAATTGTGAAACTGAAATGTCCTTTTGTAAGGAACTTGGGACTCAACCACGACGAGTGCCTAGGGTATTTGTTTATTCAAACAAAGCAAGCGATAAGGGTTCTTTGGTGGAGTACAATGGTGATTTGGTCGCAAAAACTTTAAAATCTTTTTGCCAAGACCATTTACCAAGGTTTTCAAAGCGGATTGACCTGAAACATCTTCAGTCTTATTCTGGTGAGGATGAAAAATTACCCAGAGTTGTGCTTCTTTCCACCAAAAAAGATACACCCGTGATCTGGCGTGCGCTTAGTGGTTTGTTTCATAAACGCTTCGTTTTCAATGACGTGGAGGTACGTTGGACCTGATTATCAACTGATAGATTATCCACACCTCTACATTTGAATGAGAAATTTGGACATTAATAGCCTGTCAGAATTCATTGTAGAAAGATATTTAGATAAGTATATATTTCTTCAAAAATCACACTAATAGTTCAACTTAATATTTTATTTTGTGTGTTAATTTATGTGGAGTATATTTAAAATAAAATGAGCACCCCCCCTCCCTGAAAAATAATTGAGGCTGTTGTTTATTCAGGTTCGCGATGTTACTGACCCAATGACAAAGCAGTTAGGAGTTGATGCGCTTCCAGCTATTGTTGGTTGGTTATCAAATGGGGAGAAGCATGTCTTAAAGTCGGGGATTTCTGTGAAAGATTTGAAATCTGCTGTTCATGATCTTAGCACCTTACTTGAAGGGTTTGAAAAAAAGAACAAGAAAGCAGCAGCGAGTAAGGGTAGAAAAGCCCAGGCTGATTCTGGTGGGAAACATGTATCTTTACTGACAGGATCAAATTTTGATGCTCTATGTGGGGGAAAAACCCCTGTTTGCATCATAGGTGGTTTCAGATCTTTGAAAGTAAAGGAGAAGCTGGAAGACATCCTGTCCATGGTAAGTGGATATCTTGTTCAAATTATTTTTTCCACATGGAGATAACTGTAATTCTTATA
>Ga0325404_1001296_pt1 | contig 26501 bp, 27 predicted proteins | sample PopdelMetagenome_18_FD_205664 | JGI IMG/M metagenome (GOLD analysis project Ga0325404, IMG submission 205664) | Populus deltoides microbial communities from Bellville, Georgia, United States - Xylem-Control-R1 | ecosystem: Host-associated > Plants > Phyllosphere > Stem > Wood/Secondary xylem...
GTGGGTTCCGAAGAGCAACATACTAAAAAATGGTAACGATCCAACGGTGAACAAAGGAGATCAAGCTATGACAAACCACTCTGAACTAGCAAGAAAAGATGAAACTTTTTCCAAAGAACTGTGATTTAATCTTCATATAAGGTAAAGGCCTTCATGTCTATGACAATCCATTCACTATGCTGCAACTTCACCACTTCTCCATAGTTCCAGAACTGAAAATGCAGAATAGTAGAAATATTGCGAGATCAATATCTCTTACCTCATTGATTGGATAACAAATCCGTTCGGTCAATGTTGAGAGAAGGTTGAAAGGAACAACATAGTCAGAAATGAGAACAATCCAACGGTGGACGGAGTAGATGTAGCTCCGACAGCACCACTCTCTCTCTCTCTTCTCTCTCTCTCTGCTAACACATTTCTCTAGGCACAAGTTATCTTTGTATCACTCCTATCAAACCTGATTTATTTGGCTTTCCAGGAATTGTTGTTGATTTGTTGTTTTCAGACATTATTTGAATCTACAAAATTTGGTTAGTAGCACAAAATATATCTTCACACCTATGGTGTTTCACACAAAATTCAAGGTTTTTCACTCTAATAAGCTCCCTATGCCCTTTACCACATAACTTGCTTTCTTTTTGTTTATTAGGAACTGAAATCAAAAAATCAAAGTCAATAGACTTCTCAACACAATCAAATCATAATTTTCAGACTCAAGAATCAATAAATATACTGAAAACAAAGCAAAAGAAAACTACAATTACAATTTTGCGGGTAGCAACGCTAATTCGTATGAATTGTGGACGAAACGAAGACACGAAATAAAATAGAAATGAATATTAGAAAAAACAATTACGCAACTCCAAAATAACCCAAATATAATAGAAACAAAAATATTTAGACAAAAACAAACAATAAGGATCACATTTTGGAACTTGATGCAAATCTGACCTCTTACATAATTTTTACGTAACAGAATTGAAACCCAGACCAAAGATATCAGAATAAAATAAAATTCAATATTTAATATTCTGATACCAAAAAAATAACAAATCTCAGTTTATAGGTTGTTCTCTTATGTCTAGATACCCAAACCCCTTTTATGATCAGTTATCGACAGAATGGAACCTCAAATTTTAACTTCAAGCAAGGAAAATTAAAATAAGCCCAAATTTAATATATGGTGCGATCTCATAGGCAGTAGACAGGATATGAATTTTCAATTTATTCTGAGGTGGGTTGCTTATGGTTCACTAAGAGTTGTTTTTCTGCAACAAAATTGAATCATCCTTCAAATTTCATCTAATCTCTCTCTCTCTTTCTATTTTTTTATATGTTGCTGATATGATGAGAGAGAGTAAAAGATGAAATATAGCACATAATATTAAATTCATGTTCTGCCATGAGAAGAAGAGAAGGAAACAAAATATTACAAAACTGATTCAATTTATTCAAGGCTTATTTATTTGTCTTGGACCAAGTCATCGGTCCATTTGGAACATGTAATGGGTCCTTGTTGGTGTTACTGGGCTAGTCCACATCAGATACGAATTATCTTTATGTCGCACTCATACCAATCCTGATTTACTTGGCTTTCCTGGAATTGGTGTCTTTGCATATGGGTATCAGAGCTTGGCTCTATTAATCATGTTATCCTTCTAAAATTATCCTTTCTCATTGCTTCCTAAGTGTCCAATTTGTTCTTCTCCTTGAATTTGCGACATAAAAAGAGAAGAAAAGAAAAGGTCATTCAAAAGACACTTTATTTACTTCTGCCACAGAAAACTAAACAAGGGGAAATTGGATCAAATCAACTCAGAATTACTGAGGTCCTATTCGCACTACATAGTAATTATGGGTTTAATTGGATATTGTTTGCTTAGGTTTTCAATTTCAGGTCTAATCATTTCTAATTTATAATATTTTGTTGTCAGCCTATCAAACTTTATCGTTAATAGTTTGAATTTAATAGTCTATCTATTTGGGTTACAATCGCACTACATCTCAAATTTGAACTCGATTGGATATCATTTACCTTAGGTTCCAAATTCAGACTTAAGTTGTCGTAAACGGGTTTGTTTTCGTGTCAACTTTTGAAACTTGTTTTGTTTATATTGTTTTCATTTCTTGCAGTATATTTACAACATGTCTAACATATTTGGGTGTTGTTCCATCGTATTGCATATGTTGTTCCTGTTTTTATTCGAGTTTTCATTTTCGTTCATATTTTGGATAAATTCGCTTACAACTCACGAGACTATCATTGCAGTTTTGTTTTTCTTGCTTTTTGTGTTTTTATTGCTTCTTGAGTCATATACACCTTTTTGGATTGTGCTACTAAGTTGGTTTCAGTTTCACAAGAGCTGAAAAAGAAGGTGAGATGAGGGGAAAAACCTAATTTTGAGTGAAATGTGAGCGACGTGAGGATATTTTTATACCATTTTTTGCTGGTACCATCATGTCAGATCGAAATAACACACCACCCTCTACAAAGGGTGAGCTTAAGTTCCAAATTCAAGGCATGACAAAGATGACGGAGAGGATTAATTTTGTGATGGCGAATGTGTGTGATAGTCTTGAGAGGGTGGAAAAATGTGGTAACGAGGCTAGTACAATTAACCAAGATGTGAGGAAGGTCGGTGCTCATCCAAAATCAAACAATGGAGGAAGGGCTGAAAGGCTAAGGTGGGCTGATTATGAGGATTTTGAATAAGACATTGATGATGGTGGTTTTGAGGATGAGACCGTAGGCTATAGTGAAAGTTTTTGGCAATCTAGAAACCGAAGGGAATTTAGGAATAGAACTAGGGGCCAATTCGGCTAAAGGCAAAATTTCCATAACTTTGGAGAACATGATGATATAGATGGTGATTTGCATGCTATCAAACTGAAAATACATACTTTTCCTGTAAAAACGATCCTGAAACGTATTTGAAGTGGGAGAAAAAGGTAGATTGGATTCTTGATTGCCACAACTATTCGGAAGTGAAGAAGATGAAAGTGGTAGTCATTGAATTCATTGATTACAAAATGATTTGGTTTGATCAAAATGTGATTAGTAGGAGGAGGAGTGGAGAGAGGCTATTAGCGCCATGGGAGGAGATGAAGGTGTTGATGAGGAGGCATTTTATGCCTAACCACTATTATACAAATTCACCTAACCACTAAGTTCATGGATGAGTGTTTCAAGGAGATGGAGATCACAATGATCTAGACCAATGTGATTGAGGATAGCGAAGCTACTATGGCTAGATTTTTTAATGGGCTGAATCCATTACGAATATTGCAGAATTACAACATTATGTGCAATTGGAGGACATGGTCCATATAGCAATGATGGTGGAGAGGCAAATAAAGAGGAGGGGCAACACACATTTTTATACTAATTTGGCTTCATCTTCCTCGACATGGAGGCCAAATCTGAAGAGAGGAAGGGTCTTTCCAACCAAAGCCTTATTATATGCATGCAAAGGTCAAACCATCTAAGTCTAAAAAGGTTGCTTATATGGATGGGAAAGGTAAATCTGAATCTGAATCTGAACCCACTCGTGATAGAGATATTAAATGTTTTAAGTGTTTAAGGAAAGGGCACATCGCATCTTAGTGTCCAAAATGAAGAGTTAAGCTTACAAGAGGCAATTGAGAGGTTGAATCTGAATGTGAAGAGATGTCATCTTTGGAGGATTGTAGTGATGAGAAGATTGCATGACCTTGTTGAAGGGGAGGCCTTTGTTATAAGGCGTGCACTGAACATACAAATCAAAGAAGATGATGTCGATTAGCACCAAAAAAACATATTTCACAGTCGATGCCACATTCAAAACAAGGTATGTAGCATGATAATTGATGTAGTTAGTTGTGCTAATGTAGTTGGTGATACTCTTGTGAGGAAATTGAATCTAAGTTGTATTAAGCATTCCAGGCCTTATAGATTGCAATGGTTGAATGAATGTGGTTAAGTTCTTATTCTAATGAGGTTGTGTGTGATGTAGTAATGCATGCTAGTTACCTACTTTTGGGGGCATCCATGGCAGTTCGATTAGAAGGCGATTTATGATGGGTTTAGAAATAGGTTCACTATTGTAAAAGATGGTAAAACCATCACTCTTGTACCTCTTTCTAAAAAGCAAGTGTATGATGATCAAATAAAATTAAAAAGGGATTATGAGGATTGGAAGAGTAAAAATTCACGCGAGGACAATGGTGAGAGAAGACCATCAGATTTGGCTAAATCCAAATCATTAATTAAACCAATTGAGAGTAGAGGTAAAACCGGAGGAGTGAAGAAGGTAAGCTTGTGTGATGATAATAGTGTGAAAAAATTAAAGAAATAACCTAATTTTTATGGAAAAAAAGCTCAAATCAGATCTGCATTTTTCACTAACAAACCGATGATCTTACTTGTGTATAAGGAGGCTTATTTTAACACTAACAATCTTGATTCTGCTATTCCTAGTGTGGCTATTTCTTTGTTGCATGAGTTTAAAGATGTATTCCCTAAAAACACCCCTAGTGGATTACCGCCATTAAAGGGAAAATGAACATCAGATTGACCTTATGACTGGGCTTTGGTTAACCGTCCAGCCTATAGAAGGAATCCTGAGGGTCTACAAAGGAGCTTTAAAGGCAAGTAGATGAGTTGATGATGAAGGGGTACATTCGTGGGAGTATGAGCTCTTGTGTTGTGTCAGTGTTACTTGTGCCTAAAAAGGATGGAACTTGGAGGATGTGTGTCAATTGTCTCTATAAGTGAGTTCAATGGGAATAATATGGATGGGGAATCTATTGATTAAGAGTATGTTTTTGGTTTCTGTGAGTCTTTCTCCTAAATCTCCTTTGAATTATATCAGCAAGGAAAGTGTTAATCAACTAGCAAGTAAGGCTAAATACTCTCTTGAGAAAAAGAAGAAGGGTTCGGCAGGTTTTTCCAAGAAGAAAAAGAAAACAGGCTCTTCATGAGGGGACAAGTCAAGGAAATCTTTGTGTTGTTTTCTCTCTTCCTCTCTATGTTTTCCAAGCATTCAAAATTGCATTGTCTTATCCAGCAGGAAAGGGTGGCTCTTTTAAGTTTAGTTGAGACTCAAGTTAAAGAAAGAAATATGATTGTGTTTCTAGACTTCTTCTTCAGAATTGGTCTTTCTTGTATAATTATGATTTTTCATATTGCGGTTGAATTTGGATTTGTAGGGATGTTGATATGGTGAAGGTGGATGTTTTGGGTAATTCAGATCAGTTTATTCATGTTTGTGTTACTATGTTGGGTACCAATACTTACTTCAATATTTCTATAGTTTATGGAGATAATAGTTTGTCTAAATGTGAGGCTTTTATGGTTTGATATTGTGAGTCGTAATGATGGCTAAGGTCCACTCCATGGATTCTTATGGGTGACTTTAATGTTTTTCATTCTCTAAATGAGAAGAGAGGTCGTGGTAGATGGTGGTCATCATGGCAAAATGACCTTGATAATTATCTTATTCAATCAAGTTTGGAGGACCTTAGATTCACTGATTCTATATTCACTTGGACTAATCAGCAATGTACTAATCTTATCCTAAAAAAATTGGATCTAGTGCTTATTAATGTGAAGTGGAAGTGTGATTTTGCAGCCCCTAAAGTTTCTTTACTTCCTTTTGATATCTTGAATCATTTTTCAATATTAGTTAACCTTGTAGAAAAGCCTAAAAGTAGGTTCCTTTCAAGTATTTTAATTTTTGGGCTGATCATCCTCAATTTGTACAGATTATTGCCAAGGCCTGGGAAGAGAAAGTCATCGGTACTCTGATGTTAAGGTTGTTTTGTGAGAATTTAATAAGAAGTTTTTTTCTAAGATTCCAAAGAGGGTTATGATGGACAAGGCCATGGAAGATGCTCAATGTCTAGTGCTGCAAAATCCTCTCGATTCAGATATTCATCATACTAAGTCTATAAAGATTATTTGAGACTTGCTTAAGCTGAGGAGAGCTTTCTTAGGCAAAAAAATCTTGGGTTTAATGGTTAAATCTAAGGGATAAGAATTCAAAGTTTTTCTTTAACTCGGTCAAGAATCATCACTGCCACAACAAAATTCTTTTCATTCATGATGCAAATGACACTTTTATTACTAATACAAATAAGGTAAATGACACCATTGTTAACTACTTTTAGAATATTTTAGGGGGATCTCAGTCAGATTCTTGTGTTGACTATTCTCTTCTTTGTGATGATGAAATTCAGAAGGTCCTTTTCTCTCTTAAGGATAAAAAGGCTCCCAGTCTAGATGGGTTTCGTATTGGTTTCTTTAAGAAAGCTTGGAGTATTGTTGGTCAAAACACTATTAATGTTGTTTAGTCATTCTTCAAGTCTAGTCGGTTTCTCAAGCAAGTGAATGCTAATACAATAACTTTAATTCCTAAGGTTCCTAACCCTTCAAGGGTTAAGGATTTTGGGTCTATTTCTTGTTGTAATACCATTTGCAAAATACATTGCCAAGATTATTGCTAATAGAGTTAAAAGTGTGCTTTTGGATTTGGTTAGCATTCCAGACACCTTGTAGAGGGGCAAAATATCAATGACAACATCTTAGTATTCCAAGAGCTTCTTTATAATTATCATCAAAGAGGGGGTCCTCGATGTTCTTTAAAGGTGGACTTGATGAAAGCTTGTGATTTAATTAGATAGGACTTCTTATTGGTTGTTCTTTGTATGTTTGGTTTTCGATCTTGTATGGTTAGTTGGATAGCTGAATATATAGTCTCTATCATTAGATAGCTTCATAGTTTCTTTACTGGTGGTAGAAGGTTAGGGCAAAGAGATTGATGCGAACCCTAGCGGAACTTAATGGAATTCGTGAACCCAAGATCTATCTAATTCAAGTTTGAGTATAAAATTAAGCTTATCATAATGAAAGACTTTCTCCTAGGTAACAAGACTATAAACCACCCAATCACAACGCTTACACCTAAAGATGATCAAAAGAAGTATAAAATTACTAGCAAAGATTAGTCAATTATTTGAAGAGTTGAAGTTCAATCAAGAACCAAGATAAGAAATATTTTTTTTATTATGCAAAAATCTTTTTTTTTTGAAATATTCTTTACAAAGAGTATTTATACTAGAAAGCTAAGTAACTCTAGTTTTTCTAATGGGTCACACATAAACCCAATTTAAATAATACCTAAACCAAGCTAAAACTAGCCCAAACTATTAAAATAAATAAATAAAATAAACAAGTCTGAAATTTAAACAAGTGTTGTCGCATAAAACAAAGATAAATCTCCCAACTAATTAAAATAAGACAAGGTTGGTTTTTTTTCGTAATCTGCTGGCAGCATCAAAGCCCATTTCAAACGAATGGTTCTCTTGTCTTAACGAATTAAAAGGCGTGTCATATATGAAAGATATGGAAGTAGTTTCCGGCCCGACTGGAATCACATCACAATTCAACTTGTAGCTCCAAATATGATCAAAACAGTAGTGAAAGGTCAAACTGTCTGATTTGAGTCTTCTTATCCCAATACTTATGTGCCTTGGTTCCCCCAACAAGCCCCTCTTGAACATGAATCAGATTAATCAAGGCTTGCTCTTCATTATTTATTATCCTCTTGAAGTCCACCTTAGCCCATATATCTCAAAGAAGTCCATTGAAAGCCTCTCTTAACCTCTTAGCCCTAAGCCTTGTCATTAGATTAACTGGAACCTTCTATGGATCCTGTGGTGTTCCTTGGATCGCATGAGAGATCCTACGTCGTCTTATTTGTTCTTGCTATGAAAGTTTTCTCATGTTTGATGAGTAGGATGGTTGGAGAAAATGACTTTATACTTCATTGGCTTTATGAGAAGGAGCATCTTACTCGTGTTTTGTTGATGATTTTTTACCGAGTTTAGTTGGGTACGGTTTTCTTAATTAAGCATAATCTTGATCAATTCTGCCTTTCGTTTGGTTTGTCTCCTAACCATGACAAGAGTAATATGTTTTTATGTGGTATTTAGCCTGATACTATATGCAGCTTCTTAATGTTCTTGGTTATAAAGAAAGGAAGTTGCCTCTCAAGTACCTTGGTGTTCCTCTTATTAGTACAAAACTCACATCTCCTGATTGTTTCATCCTTGTGGACAATATCCTTTGGTATTGCTTAGATTGCATCAGAGATCCTATGTCGTCTTACCTATTTGTTCTTGCTATGAAAGTTTCTCATATTTGATGATTGTTTTGTTGATGATTTTTTACAAGTTGAGTTGGGTACTGTTTTCTTAATTAAGTATGTCTTGATCAATTCTGGCTTTTTTCTGGTTTGTCTCCTAACCATGACAAGAGTAATATATTGTTATGTGGTGTTTAGCCTGATACTATATGCAGCTTCTTAATGTTCTCAGTTATAAAGAAAGGAAGTTGCTCTCAAGTACCTTGGTGTTCCTCTTATTAGTACAAAACTCATATCTCCTGATTGTTTCATCCTTGTGGATAATATTATGGATAAAGCTAAGAGTTTGAATAAAAAATATACGAGTAGACTTCAACTTATCAAATCCATTTTCTTCTCTATTCATTCTTTTGAAGGCTGTTATTGTGAAAATCATTTCTTTGTTGAGATTTTTTTTTATGGAATAGTAATAATCTTGCTTCAAGTGGTGCTAAAGTTGCTTAGGATAAGATTTTCTTACCAAAAAAAGGTAAGGGCTTAAGTGTTAAAAATCTAGAGGTTTGGAATTAAGCTGTTATGGTTAAACACTTATGGGGCTATATATGCTAGATTGGTTCATTCAATTTGGTCATCTTAGATACATTTGTACTTGTTGCGAGGTAGGATTTGTCCTAGGAACTGTTCTTAGAGTTAGAGGAAGATTCTTGGTTTTCGCAGTCTTGTTTGTAGGTTTATATGCTTTTATGTAGGTGATGGTTATTCCACTTCTCTATGGTTTGATAATTCACATCCTTGGGGTCCCTTGGTAGAGGTTTCCAGGGACAAAACTATGTCACCTGGATGATAGGAAGTCTGATATTGTTTGTTGGAAGGATACTCCTGGAGGTATTTGGAATTCTATTCGTCCGTCACAGAACAAAATGGAGTAGTGGGAGCTTGTATGGCATAAACATCTTATCCCATGATTCTCTTTCATTTTATGGCTTGCTATTCATGAGGCCTTTTTTACTCAAGATAAGCTCATGTACAGCGGCTCCATTTAGGTTAATCAGTGCCTTTTATATAGGGGTGGTAGGGAAGATGTTGGTCACTTATTTTTTGATTGCATGTTGATGCGAAACTCATGATCCCGGAAAGCCGAAATAGGTCTGATAGGAGTGTAACACAATGAAAACTTGTTCCAAGGCATCAACACTATTGGAATGCGTATGATGACGCCAAGAAGCCAGTTAATCTTTGATAAGTCAAATTCAGTTCGTTCAAGAACTGAAAAATGCAAGAATCACTCTCACACGTGTAAAACTGAAAAATTCAGAAGTTATAATCATCAAAGCTGCTAAAATTTTGCCTTACATGAGTTTAAATAGTTCTTGAAAATTTAACCCTAATGGACCCCTTATGTGGACTTATATGAGGTCCACTCAAAACTGACCCAAAACCCTAAACTTAAAAGCCTATAACTATCCAAACAAGTCTTGGATTCTAACTGAAAACAAAATATAAATTAAGCCCAACCAAGCCTTGGGCTGTAGCTAACAAAATAAAATAAAGTCCCTAATATTAAATCCATGTTCTGCCATGAGAAGAAGAAAAGGAAGTAAAATATTACAGAATTGATTCAAGGTTTATTTATAGCCTTCCATGCAGCCCCTTAATCCTAGAAACAAAAGGAAAAGGTCGCCACCCATGTTGTTTCCAAGTTGTAGTAGGATTCTTTTATTTCCTTTGTTGTCCTCACCTCATGGCCCAAATAAGGTTATATTGGACCCCTCTTGCACATGGATAAGATGTACTAGGGTCTCCTCTTGATACTCTAATTCTGACTTGGTTGAAACGTTCAAAACCAATACATTCAATGCCTCTATCAATGCCTTTGTCTTTGACTGAGTCATGGGACCATTTGATACATGTAATGGATCCTTGCTGGTATTTCTGGGCTGGTCCACATCATCCACTCTCTCCTCGAAAGGATTCGATCTCAGATCAAAATTTATGTCAAACAACGTAAGATCAGCAACATTAAAGGTAGCACTAACACCATACTCACCTGGAAGGTCAATTTTGTATGCGTTGTCATTGATTCTCTCTAAAACCTGAAATGGACCATCACCATGAGGCTCTAACTTTGATTTCCTTTGATTAGAAAATCATTCCTTACGCATATGTACCCAAATCCAATCACCGGGTTGGAAAACAACTAGTTTACGTCCCTTATTTGCTTTAGAAACGTAAAGTCTGTTCTTTTTCTCTATTTGTAGTTGAACTCTCTCATGGAGTTGTCTCACCATCTTTGCCTTCTTTTCACCATCTAAACTTACCCTTTCTTCAAAAGGTAAAGGAATTAAGTCCATAGAAGTTAGTGGATTAAAACCATAAACAATTTCAAAAGGAGAAAAACCAGTGGTCAAATGCACAGTTCTGTTATAAGCAAACTCAACAAAAGGCAAACATTCTTCCCAACTTTTCAAATTCTTTGGGATAATGTTCTCTTTGCCTTGCTTATACTTGATTATGTAAGGAAAGGTTTCAATGAATTCAACCTATTTTGTATGTCTCCTATTCAATTACCTTGTCCTTTCAGATGTTTCAAGAACTCATGATTCAAATGGATTACGAACTCTTTTGGCCACAAGTAATGCTGCCATGTCTCAAGTGCTCTTACCAATGCATAGAGTTCTTTGTCATAAGTGGGATAGTTCAAGGTCGCTCCACTTAACTTCTCACTAAAATACGCAATAGATCTCCATCCTGCATCAAAACAGCACCTATTCCAATTCCAGATGTATCACATTCTATTTCAAATGCTTTCGTAAAGTCAAGTAAAGCCAAAACAGGTGCAGAACATAATTTCTCTTTCAAAAGAACAAAAGCCAATTCTTGTTCCTCTCCCCATTTAAACCTAACTGACTTTTTAACAATTTCATTCAAGGGTGCAGCTATTATACTAAAATCTTTCACAAAACACCTGTAAAAACTAGCTAACCCATGAAAATTCCTTGCCTCACTTACCGATTTGGGTGTAGGCCAATCCCGAATGGCCTTCACTTTCTCCTCATCCATCTCGATACCCTGTGCAGTTACAACATAACCAAGAAACACATTTTTCTCCATGCAAAAGGCAAACTTTTTAAGATTAACGTACAATTTCTCACCACGCAACACACTGAGTACATTATGCAAATGATCAAGATGTTCAATTAAGTTCTTGCTATAGATCAGAATGTCATCAAAATACACAACCACAAATTTGCCTATGAAAGCACGCAACATATGATTCATTAAAAGCATAAACGTACTAGGTGCATTTGTAAGTCCAAACGACATTAGTTACCATTCATACAAACCATGCTTCATTTTAAATGTTGTATTCCACTCATCACCTTCTTTCATCCTAATCTGATAGTACCCACTTTTCAAGTCAATTGTAGAGAAAATACAAGATCCATGTAACTCATCTAACATCTTATCAAGCCTAGGTATGGGGTGAATATACTTTACCGTTATATTGTTGATGTCTCGGCAATCAACATACACCCTCCATGTTCCATCCTTCTTAGGCATAAGTGGCACAGGTACATCACACGAGCTCATACTCTCACGAATGTATCCCTTTTCCATCAGCTCATCAACTTGCCTTTGAAGCTCCTTTATCTCCTCGGGATTACTTTTATAGGCTGGTCGGTTAGGAATTGAAGCTCCGGGTATAAAATCAATATGATGCTCTATCCCCCTAAATGGTGGTAATCTGCTAGGAGTATCGTTGGAGAACACATCATCAAACTCCTGCAATAAAGAAATAGCAACACTAGGCACAATATGATCAAAATCATTAGTATTAAAATAACCCTTCTTGTACACAAGTAAAATCATTGGCTTGTTAGTGAAAAATGCAGATTTGACCTCACCCTCTCTAGCATAAAAATTGGGTTGTTTCTTTAGTTTTTCCACGCAATTCTCATCACCCTTCCTGACTTTCTTCACTCCTCTTGTCTTACCTCCACTCACGGCTAGGTTTGCATGTTTTTGAGTAGTGGTCGAATGGTCTGATTTGTTTGGAGTGTTGGCTGAATATTTGTTTGTGTTTGGATGGGTGGCCGAATGGGTTGTAGTGGTTTGGGTTCTAGTCCAATCTGATGGTCTTCTCTCCCCTTGCTCCTCACCTTGATTTCCTCTCCCCATTGCCTCATGCTCACTCTTTAGCTTTATTTGATCATCATACACCTGTTTGGGTGTAAGAGATAAAAGAATGATGGTTTTACCATCTTTTACAATGGTATACATATTTTTAACCCCATCATGAATTGCCTTCCTATCATATTGACATGGTCTCCCCACCAAGATGTGACTTGCTTGCATTGGTACCACGTTACACAGAACTTCACCAACATATTTCCCAATCGAAAATGGAACCACAACTTGTTTAGTCACTTTCACTTCACCACTATCATTCACCCATTGCAATCTATATGGTTTAGCACGCTTAACAGTACACAAATTCAGTTTACTAATAAGGGTGGTACTACAAACATTAACACAGCTTCCACTATCTATAATTAAACCACACACCTTGCTTTGTACATAACAACGCGTATGAAAGATGTTCTCCTTTTGTTGATTAGTCTCATCTTCCTTGACCTGAACCTGAAGTGTTCACCTTATAACAAAGAACTCCTCAACCGGTAATAATAACTCATCCCACCACTATCCTTCAATGGTGGCATGCCTTCACAATCTGATATGATCCAAGTAAGATCAAATTCGGATTTTGACGTAAAAAGTGCAATTATCCAGTTTTACAGCAACAGTCATAATTCTCAATCCGACCGTTGGATCGGGCTGAAATTTTACGTGGAGTCTTCTGACATGTTTGTCTAATTAGTGTTAAACTTTCAGGTCAATCGGAGCTCAGGAAGGCATCTCAATACAGGTCAATAGAGGCTGTACGAATTTTGTTATTTACTTCCTTTTGACTTGTGGACTTCCTATTTGGCTAGGATTTTTTTCCTAAAAGGATGTGGCAGCTTATTTGGGAATCTCCTAATTCTCCAAAGATCTTTAATGGGCTGCAACATAGTTTCCATGTGTGTCAAGGATTCATAAATGTTTCAAAATCGTTTTCTTAAAAGGATTCCTTATTCATCCTAGCTACAAAAAGGAAAGAAGACTTCAGAATAAATTCTACCTTCAGATCAGATTTCCTAGTCTATTTGGGACATCTTAATGGTGACAAATCTGATTCTAGCATATTTAGGATACTAATTTCAGATTTCTTATTGTTACTATTATTTTCTTCTTAGTTTAGGGTTTATTTATATTATTTGGGCTTAATTGTAAGTGGGCATCAACTTCCACATAAGGGGTCTATTAGGGTTTATTTTAGTTTGGAGTCACTATAAATAAGGGCATAAGCAGACATGTAAGGCTATACAATTCAGATTAATAAAACTTCTTTTTGCCGCACTTTGTGTGTGTGTGTTGGTGAGATAGTCTCCCTTCCATGGTTCTCTAAAGAACTGAAAATCAACTTATTGAAGAACAACTGTCTTGGTGGCGTCATCATCCTTATACTTCTCATTCGCGAATCAATATTCGTTGGGTGGGGGTCTCCGTTTTCAATAGTGTTGGTGCCTAGGTACAAGTTATCTTTGTGTCACATTCCTATCAAACCTGATTTACTAGGCTTGCGTGTGGGTTGCGTGACCACGTGATCACGAGGTTCGCATCACAATCAGATCTGTCAATTCAGATTCCATATCACAATTATCTCTAATCATCATGATTCTCTTGTTTGGACACTCTGAAGCATAATGTCCATGTCTCTGACACTTGAAACATTTAACATCACGAGTACGTTTAGGTTGAGTTTCAGATTTACCTTTGGCACTAGTAGGGACATCAACTTTAGCCTTTGGTGTTTTGGCTCTGAAAGGAACAAAGGACCTCGGCCGGACAGTACCCTTTCTCTTTAGATTTGGCTTCCAAGATGATGAAGAACCCGAATTAAGCGTTGGCCGAACATGTCCCTTCCTAAGTTGTCTCTCCACCTTCGTAGCCATGTGAACCATGTCCTCTAGCTCCACAAAGCAAAATGAAACTACAATTATGATTTCGCGAGTAACAATGCAAATTTGTACGAATTGTGGGCGGAAACAAAGACACAAAATAAAACAGAAGTGAATATTAGCAAAAACAATTACTTGACTCCTAGATGACCCAAATATAATAGAAACAAAAAATATTTGGACAAAACTAAACAGTAAGGATCATGTTATGAAACTTGACGCAAATCTAACCTGTTACGCAATTTTTATATAACAGAATTAAAATTCAGACCAAACGATCTCGAAATGAACTCAAATTCAATATTTAGTATTATAATACTAAACCAAGAACAAATATCAATTTATAGATCTTTCTCTTATGTCTAGGTACCCAAATCCCTTGTATGATCAGTTTGCGGCAGAATTGAACCTCCAATTAAAACCTTGAAAAGCTGATATCAAAATAAGATCAAATTTAATATATGGTGTGATATCATCCCCAATACACATAATATTAAGTTTCAATTGATTCTAAGGTGGTTTGCTTATGGTTTACTAAGAGTAGTGTTTCTGCGGCAGAATTGAACCTCAAATGAAAACCTCAAGCAAACGATATCTAAATAAGCCCAAATTTTATATATGTTGCTATATGGCCAATAGACATAATATGAATTTACAATTTATTCTAAGGTAATTTTCTTATGGTTCACTAAGAGTAGTGTTTCCGCAGCAGAATTGAATTTCGAATTAAAACCTCAAGCAAACGATATCAAAATAAGTTCAAATTGGATATATGATGTGATTTTGCCCCCAATAGACATAATATGAAGTAATAAGATGAAATATAACCCTTTTGTTTTTTTTTTGCTTAGATGACGCGGACACAAAGAATAAGAAGATGAACGCAAACATTGGAAAACTTAAAGGAACACTAAAAAAAAATAACAGAAGAATATGACCTTGTTTCAGAGCCTAGCTCTGGTACTAATTGATGCGAACCTCGTTATCACGTGGTCATGCAACCCACAATCAAGATTGAGATCTGATCCCTAAAAGCGGAAATAGGTTTGATAGGAGTGTGACACAATAAAAACTTGTTCCAAGGCACTAACACTATTAGAATGAGTAGAATGACGCCACGAAGCCAGTTAATCTTTGATAAGTCAAATTCAGTTTGTTCAAGAATTGAAGAATGCAAGAATCACCCTCACACGTGTAAAACTGAAAACTTCAGAAGTTATAATCATCAAAGCTGCTAAAATTTTGGCTTATATGAGTTTAAATAGTTCTTAAAAAACAACCCTAATGGACCCCTTATGTGGACTTATATGAGGTCCACTCAAAACTGACCCAAAACCCTAAACTGAAAAGCCTATAACTTAATCCAAACAAGCCTTGGATCCTAACTAAAAATAAATTATTAATTAAGCCCAAACAAACCTTGGGTTGTAGCTAACAAAATAAAATAAAGCCCTTAATATTAAATCCATGTTCTGCCATGAGAAGAAGAGAAGGAAGTAAAATATTACAGAATTGATTCACTTATTTATAGCCTTCCAAGCAGCCCCTTAATCCTAGAAACAAAAGGAAAAGGTGGTCACCCATGTTGTTTCCAAGTTGTCGTAGGATTCTTTTGTTTCCTTTGTTGTCCTTATGGCCCGAATAAAGTTGTATTGGACCCCTCTTGCACATGGATAAGATGTACTAGGGTCTCCTCTTTATACTCTCATGGACCTTTCAATTCTGACTTGGTTGAAACGTTCAAAACCAATGCATTCAATGCCTCTTTCAATTCCTTTGTCGTGGACCGAGTCATTGGACCATTTGATGCATATAATGGGTCATTGCTGGTGTTTCTAGGCTGGTCCACATCACATGTTCTCTCATTGCATTTGTTATGATCTTTTTTCTAAATGCCTCATTCCTTTTAGGCGTTGATCTTGGATCAATATCATTTCATGGCTCTCTTTTTTGGGTGGAGGTAGCTCTCTTAAATCTTTGATAACTAGATTGATGTTAGTTGTTGCGGTTGACTATATTAATAAAGAGAAGAATGCTCGACTCCATGGTGAGGCTCTTCGCAACAATTCGATTGTTTATAGGGATATAGTTCATTTTATTGTTTCTAAAGTTAATCTTCTTCTTAATATGCCCTCTTTGGATACTAATAGATGGCTTCATATTTCATAGGGATCTTCTGATGATATTTTTATTTCTAGTTGATTTTTTTTTATTTAGGTTTGGAAGACATGTCCTCTTAGCCTCTCTCCGAGGTATGCCATTGTTTTCTTATTTGTTGCTTTAGGTTAGGTGGGGTTTTGTCCACCCCTCTCAACTATGTGGGGTTTGCCCCTTTGTTGTTATTTTGTTTCTTTTTGGTTAATATACTTATCCAATTTTTTTTTCTTTTGTTTATTTATGGTAAAACAACTTTTCTTTGCAGAGACAAAGATCATACATTGACTTATCAAAGATTAACTGTCTCCGAAATGTCATTCGCATACTCAGGATTCTTAGATATAAGGTTATTTCTAGGTCCAAGTCTTTTTTCAATACCTTTGGTTTTTAGGTACAGGGTTACCTCTGGGTCAAGATTCTATCAAACTTGATTTTTAACTTTTCGGATTGTTGTTTCCTTCGTTGAGAGTTGCTTAACTATGTGATCAAGAGGTTTGCATCATTTAGTTTCTAACCCACTAGAATTGAAACAAAATTCCTCTTGTAGCTTCAAATATAGCCCAAATAATATACATGGATCTAGTTTGATATATTTGCTACTTGTTAACTCAAATGGTCAAAATCATCTCAATCAAATTTTTCTGGATCCTCTTAATTTCAAATCTTATAAGAGACCCAATTGGTACCTCTAATTTATCCTTGGTAATATTTGGTCTTTTGCATCACTCCCCTTGCTTTGAAACACTGTTTTGGGTTGCAATAATTTGCTTAGGAATTGGCGGTCTGATAACCACATTTTGAAAACGTGAGATCTCCTTCGATCTGAATCTGAATTGGAACGGAATTGCGAAGCACATATAAACCTTGTTAGCATTATCCCTATGCTGTGAGATGATGTCTTCAGATTATTTTAAAAACATGCATCTTGTTCATGTTCCAAGTAACAAGATACCATTACAGTCTCTGAAGATCCTGTGATTGATTGAGAAAACATGGAGAAAGAAATGCATATTTCTTAATACGTTTGTCTATCGTTTACATTGGCCACTCATCAAGAGAAAAAGGAAAAGGAAATTTTATTTTCGCAATATGTTTATTTTCTCATACTCTGTGTCCTGTGTGAAAGAAATCCTTGAATGAAATAGAATACAAATCAAGTTTCGGTAAATATAGAATGGTAACTTTGCATACTAAAAAAAACATGGAATATGGTTAGAATAAATTACCTTGCTCTCTCCTCCCAATTTCCTGGAAGTTCATTACGTTTGTAAGTATAACTACAAATACTCAGAATTTCTGAATAAGAGAAGTTAAATTTTCTTGTTTTCCTATTTTCAAGTATTATTTACTTACCGACCATTACTTGGTCCGCCCCTTGCCCAATCTGTGGAAAGAAGTTGGCTTCCTGGAAAGCTGTGAGCATCCAGAGAAACCTAAGAGGCCAGGTCAAGGCGGACAGCCGGATTTAAAAAGGCATTACAACCCACATCATTGAATTTGGCAAGAAAAGAGACGCGGTAGGATCCAAGTGGAGTTGTAATCCGAGTTGAAATCTCATGAGGAACATAGACAAATTACTCATAAACTTGTTGCACCATATTACATCAAACTAGAAACCGACTCTTTGGTCTCTCATTTTTTTACTATACCGTGTGCTTGGGAAGATAACGGGAGATTGGTTATGTAAGCGCAGGAAGATCAAATGATATCTTTATTTAACGTTTAAAATATTTTGAAATGTTCGTCGAGATTTCATTATTAAAATTTTCACATTCCAATCAATAATGTTAACATAAGAGATTCTTCATTAGACTATTTGATCGAGGATTTTAAATGAAAAAAAAGAGGACAAATTTCGCTTTTGCCAGGAAATCTCAAGATAATTAAAATGGTTCCTGCATCCCATTTGTTCCGACGTCCGAGTCATAAAATCCAATCTCCAATAACATGCTCGCCCTAATTCTAAAGCAATAAATGGAATACAGAAATAAGCTCAACCATATTTTCATGAACTCGGCATTTCTGCAGCTGCTTGCAGGTATAACAATATCGCAGCATCATCCAAATCTATGTGGATTCCATGATTCTGACTTCTGTTCGCCAAAAGACAATGCATGGAACCTTAAATACTTTACGCAAAAAGCAAAACAAATCTGTACACTCCTTGAACAAGCATGGTTTTAGCACACATGCCTCAACTCACGAAAACCTGTTCACACTCTAAAACGACAGCATATTAACAACTTCAAAAATGTTACTCTCTTATGCATAAAGTGGGGATGCCGAAGGCCTGGGATAAGCAATCTGTCCACCATTGGCACCCCCACGAACTTTTAAATTGTGCTCTTTATGGGAAATTTTTGGTATGTCCTTTACTTGTTCTTGAAGCTGCTCTAACACCATTACCACCTCATCCATATTTGGCCTGAACTTCGGTTCCACAGCTAAGCATTGAAGAGCAAGGTTAGAAAGCTTTTGGGCCCGACTGGGTACATACTGGCCTTCAAGACGTGTATCCAGAACACGGAAAACTCTACGCTTGTTTGTCAGGTAAGGTTTGGCCCATTCCACCAGGTTGTGCTGACCAGATGGCCGATTCTTGTCTATAGCCCGTCGACCAGATAACATTTCCAGAAGTACAACTCCAAAGCTGTATACATCGCTCTTTGGAGTCAAATGACCTCAATTAAAAAAAAAAAGAGCAATTAATGATAAGAATAAAAAAAGAAGAAGATATTTCTGCTGTATCATAATAGCAGAAGAAGAATTGCCGCAGAACAAAGAGATAGAATCAGCAGTGCCAGAATACAGGATTGCTTGCTTTAAAAAATGAAACGAGTGCATATATAAAAGATACAAATAAGTACAGTAAATTGATGCAATTGACAAGCCAATCAGGTTCATAAGAATCAAGGGTTGTGCATAAGAAGCCACAAACAGAAAATAGTACCTGTGGCTAAATACTCTGGTGCTGCATATCCATGGGTTCCCATCACCCTAGTAGATACATGACTATTATCGCCAGTTGGTCCATCCCGGGCTAAACCGAAATCAGAAAGCTTTGCATTGTAGTTCTGCAAATATAGAGCAAAAGAGGCAGCTCAAAATCTGAGTCTGAATGAAGCCCAAGTCTCCACAGATTCAGCTATATTACCGTAAGATATATATGTATATAAGAAAAGATAAGAGAGAAATTATAAGAAGATGCTAGTCCGGTACATACCGAATCAAGTAGGATGTTAGACGTCTTGAAGTCACGATATATGACTTTCGCGTCAGCACTGTGAAGAAAGGCAAGCCCCCTTGCAGCCCCAAGTGCAACTTTCATTCGAATGTTCCAGGAAAGTGGCTGGAAGTGAGACCCTCCTGTTTTGCAATATATTTAATAATTCAACAACATATAACAAACAGGGTGCAGTGGGTATGGGATTATGGTGCTCTTCACAAATTAGAGACACCAAAAAAGCCTGTTAATAAAAGAACATGAGTAACTCACTCCTGAATAAATGGTTTTCCATGCTGCCACGGGGCATGAATTCATAAACCAGAAGACGATGGTCATCCTCTAAGCAGTAACCAATCAACTTAACAAGATTAGGGTGTTGGAATTGCCCAAGATAGTTGATTTCTGCCTACATGTCCAAAGGCACGACATGAGTCAATTTTTTGCTCACAGCAGCGTTTTCAAACATTTCAGGTAAGTAAAAGGCACTATTTCACAAAATATTAAAATGGACATCAGGCACGAGGATAGGATTCTTATACTATCAAAACTGCAGAACAATTAACGCTGGCTTCACCAATATCATCAAATAGCCAAAATGGGCAACTGGAGACCTATCTTTCTACCATAAAATTCTATGGCCTATAGGCATAAATATCCTACAAATATCAAAGGAATGATAAAAAAAACTGATAACCAAAAACTAGTAAGAAGTTAAGAGACGAAAATATATCACTGACCAGCCATTCCCTGTGACCCTGGAACCCTTCTTGGTTTAGCCTCTTCACAGCAATCACCATACCGGTGCCTGGTCTGGTAGCTGCAAGTGAGTGTTCATCAACCCACCCTTTAAAAACTGACCCAAAACCACCTTCTCCTAATACACTGTCTGGTCGGAAATTTCTAGTGGCAGTCTTCAGCTCACCGAAGGTAAAGATCTTTAAATTCGAAGACTGCAAGATTTCACCCTCACTCCGAGGTGTTTGGGGTACAGAAACTATCGACACTTTGCTACTAGAACTACTCAAAGTTTTCCCATTTCTGCTTCCGCATTTTGAACTCAAACCTTCAGACAAAAAAATAAATAAATAAAACATGTTCTACACTGAATTGCTAAAATTGTGATAAACCATTTTTAAGTTCACCAGGAATATAACAAGTAGAGGCAATGAAGAATTAACATGTTTTTAACAAAGCATTTTTAATATTATATTTGTTAATATCCATCCCATGGTAATTGTTTATTTTTTTTAACAGAACATTTGACAAATTGTTATAACTATTCATGGAATATAACTTATCTAAACAAGTTATACAAGTTTTGGAAAACAAATGCTAAAGAAAGAACGAAAAAAAAAAAAAGCTTTGAAGATTGAACTTGAATGTCAAAAACCCATTTTGACTGTGAATATATACATATGCACTTGCTAAATGAAGATAATACACACAAATAACAGAAAAAAAGGAAGGAGAAAGAGAAATAAATCCAGATCAAGCATTGAAGAAGATATACTACGTACTAGAAAAAACAAAGGAAAGAAAAGAAAGGTAGGTAGGTACCCGTATTAGAACAAGTATAAGACTTGATTCGATTGCTCCAACAAAGTCCCATCAAAACAAACTCAATCAAAGAAAGAAAGAAAGAAATCAATTTTTCGGCTTAAAGATGGATGGATGAAATATTGAAAGACCAGAAATATGAGCTCAGGCCCCAGGCAGGCAGGGTGGTTATGTTCACCTTTTGGGATTTTGGAATGCGAATAGATCGAGCAAGGAAAAGGGAGTCTATTTGTGTTGGTGTTGATGAACATTATTTTTATTATTATTAGACTCTCTGCATTCTCAGACGCCAAACCATGGATAGATGGTTGACTCGCTTTTTACCGTTTTAACTTTTTCTTATTTTTATTAAACCGAAAAAAAAATAATGAAAAAACCTAATCGTAAAAATAAACTTTAAAAAACATTCGGTTTGGTTGGATGCAGTTTTTAAAGGCTGAACCAAACTAGTCTGAAAATTACTAAAATGCCAGGGTCCTATAAATTAAAAAAATTTACTCATAACCATAGCCATTAGCAAACCAGCCGCCCCCTCCCTACCTAAGCTAACAAAAGTTCCTCCCTACCTAAGCTAACAAAAGTTCATAACCATTTAACCATCTAGGTGGTAGCCCAGTAGTAAAAGTTTAGAATCAAGAGGTTTGCTCTCTTTGTGGTCTCAGGTTCGAGCATGTGGTTGCTTATATGATAGCCACTGGAGGCTTATATGGTCGTTAACTTTAGGGTCCGTGGGATTAGTCGAAGTGCGCGCAAGCTAGCCCGGACACCCACGTTAAACTAAAAAAGAAAAATTCATAACCACTCACCCTCTCAACCTCTCAATCTAAATCAACCTCTCTGTCTCTCAATCAAAGTTGTTCCTCCAAGTTCTCTGCTTCTCTAGTCTCTTCTTCTCCCACTTCTTTCTACTTTGGGGTTGTGTTGTCTTTTTAGTGTTGTTTCTTTCATGCTAAAGCACATTGGATTAATTGCCATGGTGTGCTGCTACATGTCTCTGCAGAAGCTTCAATTAATTCCATGGTGCCACATATACCCTACATGATGATTATTGGACTTTCTAAAATAAATAATAGGAATAATTGAAAAATCAACTCGCCACCTACTTAATTAATGAAGTTATAAATCCTAATAGAAATTCAAAGTAAGGAGTTATTATCATTAAAAGAAGATTAATATCATCCTTATTTTCTTTCACATAAAAAGTTACCTTTTACTAAATGTTTTTTTCTTTCAAATATACCTTTTTAATTTCCATTAAATTTCTTAATTTATTTATAAATCATTCATAAGGTTTAATAAAAATTTGACATCGGTCCCTAAAAAATAAAAAACTTATCAATTTAAGATATTTTTTATTATTGAACATCAATCCTTAATCCTTAAAAATAAGAGACTTGTTAGATTTATTTAATAATCCAAATCCAATCAAAACTTTTGGTTTTAGCAAAATTTTGAAGGAAAATTTGTTAATTTACTTTGAAATCATTTTTAAAATTATAAGGCATATGTTGGTCCCTATTTTAGGAGACTCGTAGGATAAATTAAAAGTTTAAATTTGATGATAATATGATAAATTCATTGTCTTAATATGAATCATTTTAAAAGAATGAACTAAGACTACATTGGTCCCTATATTTAAGAGACATGTAAAAATAAACTTGAATTTAATCGTGCTGATAATATGAAAAATTCATTGTCTTGTTAAAGTTATTTTAAAAGAACACACTAAGACTACATCGGTCCTTAAAATTAGAAGACACGTGAGAATAAACTCTAATTTATGAATTTCTAATCAAAACTTTCTAATAAAAACCTGATACGATCCAAAAAAAGGTTGAACAATTAAATTTGGATTCTAGCATAATTGTGCATACTGTCCAGTTTTATTGCAACAATCATAATTCTCAATCCGACCATTGGATCAAGCTGAAAATTTTACCTAGAGTTTCCTGGAATATTGTTATATATTGGGGTAAAAGTTCAGGTTAATCAAAGTTCGGGAAGGCGTTACGATATAGGTCAGAATAGGTTATACGAATTTTGTTATTTACTTCCTTATAACTTGGAGTTTCTTTTTAGCAAGGATCCTTTTTCTACAAAGATGTGTGATGTGGACCAGTGATTAGTACTTAAAAGTGCATTTTCATTAAGACTTTATATCATCATATTGCACTTAAAGTATCATTAAATTCCCTAACTTAAGCATGTTTTATAATAACAAGTCTGTTAATATAAGATAACTTTAATTTATGGTAAATGCTTATTTAAATGCAGGCATATCTCACAATTCAAAGGATTGATTGATGTGAGTAACTATTGAAAGTGAAATGACAAAGAAAGGCTAAGCTTAGAAAAGAGATGCTGGTCTAAGACTCAATTTTACCGTTTTGAAGTTCAAATCTTAGCATCAAAAGAGAAGTCTGAATCTGTCCTGTAGTCCAGACACTGTTCAGTGTTCAGTCCATATCTCGGGTTCTAGAAGTACAAATGAGCTCATTCTTCTTTCGGTGGAAAGATGATATAGATTCCAACAGCTTTCATGGGGACCATCTGCTCAAGTTTTGATGTTAGCAATGACATTTTATCCAAACAAGAGCTTGAGGACTATTCACCACGTCCATTAGAAGCACTACTCAATATTTTAGCCATATCTCGAGCTGTAGTGATCCAAATGCTCAGAAATGTTATGGGTGGAAAGAGGAGATGATGTCCAACAACTTTCATGGAGAACACTTTGCCAAATTCTGATTGCATCAATGTCATTTCATCCGGCCAAAATGCTTGAGTGCTGCTGTCCACCAAGTTCACTAAATCAATAGTTGGCCACTACATCAATAATAAATTACCAAATGAATAGTTCCAAATTTTAGTCTACCAAAGGAGGCATTTGCCATTCATTTAGGCATCTTGGTTTTCAAATCAAGATTATTTTCTTGCTTGCTCTCTCTTTGTAATGTTCAAGTTTTATTTTCATTAATCTCTTGTTTATACTTTTCATTTCCTTTACTACTCTTAGTTAACTTATATCATAATTATGTTCTTATCTTGTTTATTTATGTTCTTCTTCTTCATTATGTCTAGCTAAGTTAATTATGTCAAGGTGAAAAGGTTTCACTAATGGTGTTAAAATATATATAATATAAACTTAACATGGACTTCAATGTTTATATCCAAGAAAGTTTGTTATTAATATGTATTATCTTTTGATCTTACTAATTCTTAATACCTTGCTTGTTAAATGATTAATCTAGATTTGTGTTGTAGAACACTTGGTACATCAAATACTTGATCTTTCATAATCTTCGGTCGACATCGTTGTTATGAGAGGAACTTGATTTGTTGTTAACATAAGTTAGCATCATGAATTCCTAACAATATTTAAAAGTATGATGTTACTAAAATAAGATAATTAATATGATCATGTAAAAATTTATAATGAACTATTAAGGATAAATCATTCGATTGGAACCTCCTTTGTATGTGGTTTCCAATTGAGTAATAAAAAGAGTTTATACTATACTTATTTCTAATACCATTAGTGGACCCTCTAATCTTGACAACTGTTTTTATCATTGTTTAATCATCACATTAATCTCACATCTTAAAGATCTCTTTAACTCTTTGTTATATATATATATATATATTGTTGACCTCCATGTGGTTCGACCCCGGTCTTGCCGAGTTATTTATTACTTTGACACTCCTGCACTTGGGATAAGACATCAACTCTTTGATCATGTCAAGTTTTTGGCGCTGTTGCTAGGAAGGTTAATTACTGTATAAATTTTATTTTATTTTTTCTTTTCACTTTTCTCTTATCTAACTTTTTTTTTCCTTTTTCCTTTTCTTCTCTTTCTACACTTGCATGAGAGTTTGGTCACGCACATTAAGTGGTGGACTTTCTAGGAAATCTTCATCTTCATCTAAAAACATGGCTGAAGAGGATAACTAGTCACTTCATAATGAGAATCATCGTGTTAGAACACTGAGAGACCATATGAATCCAACAAGAATAAGTGCACCATCATGTATAGTTTTCCCTCCTGATACATCTCACTTCAATTTTAAGACAGACATTATTCAACTTTTACCTACTTTTCATGACTTAGATCTAGAAAATCCATACTTGCATTTGAGAGAATTTGAAGAAGTTTGTAACATGTATAATGACTTAAATTGTAGCATAAACACCATCAGATTAAAGCTTTTTCCTTTTTCATTAAAAGATAAAGCTAAAAAACATGGTTACAAAATCTTAGGTCAATTAAAATATGTTCGAGACATTGTGTGTTAAATCTGTGAAACTAACGAACATTCCTAAAGAACCAAAAGAAAGCAAGTTGTGAGGTAAAAGGCGTAGTGAGATTATTAGAGTGAAAAGCCTTGATGGAACATGGAGGATGTGTGTTGATTATCGAGCCATCAACAACATAACGGTAAAGTATAGACATCCCATTCCTAGACTTGATGACATGTTAGATGAGTTACATGGATCCTCTATTTTCTCTAAAATTGACATGAAAAGTGGGTACCATCAGATTAGGATGAAAGAAGGTGATAAGTGGAAAACAACATTTAAGATGAAGCATGGTTTGTATGAATGGTTAGTAATGCTGTTTGGACTTACTAATGCACCTAGTAAGTTTATGCGTTTAATGAATCATGTGTTGCGTGTATTCATAGAACATTATCCCAACTTTTCGTGTTGTAATTCAAAAGAATCTGAAAAGTTGGTGTCGCACGTGTGCGGCGTCGCGGCGAAAACATCCACCCTCAAAATCTAGTATTAATCTGTCAAATATGGGGACACAATGAATTCTTGTCTTTTATTAGTGGAAAAATTGGAATGGGAGTCGTCGCCTAGTTTTTTGGTCACTAGAAACCCTAACTGGTCACAGAGATCAAGTACGGGGACTGATTGCGTAAAAGGAAGGTTTTAGCACCCCAAATACGCCTTACCTAAGGTAGGCTGCATTGTTTAATTGTCTGATAAAATCTAAGGTCTTGTTGTGTTTTCTAGTTGTTAGTCCGTCTAAGGTTTAAGAGGAGTCCTCTTCTGTAAAGAGATCCTTATCTTATCGGATAAAACCTAAGTGTTCTGTCGTCAAAAAAAGAATTTAATATCCGGAATACATCTTACGTATAAGGTTGTAAACCCAGATATTAAAAGAAAAAAAACAAAATATTTTTTTTGGAATTTTTGAAATATTGGCCTAGTTCTTGTAGCTTTAATAAACTGGTTATTAATGAGAAGAGGAAGAAATTAATGAGAACTTTGAGATGGAAGATTAATGTAAAGATTAAACAATGATAAAAACAAATGTCAAGGTTAGAGGGTTCACTAATAGTATTAGAGATAAGTAAAGTATAAACTCT
>Ga0325404_1001299_pt1 | contig 26443 bp, 16 predicted proteins | sample PopdelMetagenome_18_FD_205664 | JGI IMG/M metagenome (GOLD analysis project Ga0325404, IMG submission 205664) | Populus deltoides microbial communities from Bellville, Georgia, United States - Xylem-Control-R1 | ecosystem: Host-associated > Plants > Phyllosphere > Stem > Wood/Secondary xylem...
CTAACCAAACAAGCAGCATTATTGAAAGAACTAAAGAAATAAAAAGTTGAGAAAGCATGCTTTTACTGTATCTGATTTTTTAGGAAGAAGGGTTGTTACCAAATGGTTGTTAATGATTGTGATGTAACAAAATTTTAAAATTGATTTTTATTTAGAAAATATATTAAAATAATATTATATATATTTTTTATTTTTAATATCAAATACATAAAAAAACAAAAAAAAAAACTAATTCTAAACTTCTTTGAAAATAAGATTTAGGAAGGTGCGGTCCAATGGCGCTCCCAAATTGTGCTCAAGTGAAGGTAACCGAGGTTGAAAATTTTGAAATTTTTTTTAATTTAAAATTAATTTTTTTTAATTTTTTTTATTACACTGGTATTAAAAATAATTTTTTTAAAATAAAAAAATATTATTTTAATACAAAAAAACATTTTAAAAACCAGCCTCCCAAACAAACTCAAATAACAGTAATAGCAATCTAAGAAATCATCAAACTCAAATAACAGTAATAGCAATCTAAGAAATCATCATCTCCTATCATGGTAGGGTAAGAAGCGTGGGGATAAAAGATGCATTTAGCAGTCAATAAAGCACCTGTGGAATCTCTAGCTAATTAGAGCCCAACACTGCCAGATATATATCGAAGATGCTCCATTGAAGTTTATCTATTGCTCGTACCTCACCGGCCGGGGAGCCTGCCACATAGAGTCCAGTGAGACGCAGGAGTTAACAAGCTATCTATTAATTGCTACCAATATATATATAATCTCCTGGTGCTGGGCTTGAGCTTTTGCCGGTACTGACCAGTTCTTGTTCTTGAAAACCAGATCGTAGAAGTTAGAACCCTATCAAAAGCTTTGCTCGTATTTTCAAGATGATGCATGATCTTATTTTCTCCCCCACACTAGCACGTGTATTGCACATGCTACCCCTTCTCTTCCCCTTCGTTCATTTCAGCCCCTCATTGAATAATAGCTCTTCAATTGAATCCTGAATGCACCCCACCCTGGCCGAAGTACTCTTCTTTCAATTTAGTCACTGACCTTTTAAAAACTCTTCAATCTAGTCCCGCATTCCATCCTAGTTTAAGAAGTAGACAGCTGGCCAATTGAATTAAAAAGACACCCGTTAATAAGATATGTGAGCTGGACTAAAGAGATACTTACTTTATTAATTCTTATTCCCCATCTTTCATTTTTGTTAATTGATTCTGATTGTATTGAGACCTAATTAGATTAAAAAAAAAAAACATTGCTTGCAAAAAAATGTAGATTAAACGGTAAAGTTGGATTTAAATAACATACTTGGGAATGATTTTTTTTTATTTTAGCTTTAAAATTTATTTTATTTGTATAAACAATGTCTTTACATTTTTTAATTAAAAAAATAATAATATATTGAAACGCAATTATAACTTTGTTATATTTTTCTACTTGTGACATTTTACAATTTACATTCAAATTTTTTTCTCTATGTAATAAAACATGTTAATAGCATAACTGTAAATTTGTTTTTTACATTAAAAAACTAACCTAAAATTACATGTCAACCAACTAGTATTACGTAAAAATATATAAAGGAGGGTTTGAAAATAACCGTTCTCTTTGAGGATGACAAAAATCAAGCCACCCCAGTTGTTTTCGAGTTTGTTTGAAATTGTAATAGCGATAACAGTTTAAAATATTTTTTATATATAAATATATTAAAATAAAAAATTTTTATTTTTTTAAAATTATATTTTACATGAACACATTAAAATAATCTGAAAATATAAAAAAATTCATTTAAAAAAAATAAAATTTTAAAAACACCAATTACACTCTATTTCCAGACAGATTCTTCACGCTTGATAATATGCATCTTAATAGAATCAAAGGTGTTGACTCAGTAGTAAGGATTTTTTACTTTCTGTATTAATTTTTGAAAGATTGCAAAAAAGGATAGTTTTCATATATTAACTAGTCCACAACCAAATAAATTTTTATTTTATTTTCTGTATTATTTCTTGAAAGATTAAATTTCTTTTCTGTCTCTAATTAAAACATTAATGAAATATACTTTTCTCTTCTAATTTTCTTAAAATGAATAATTAATTTAAATTAAAGAAAAATCAATTCAATACAAAAACTTATATATATAAGTAAAACCGGAAAAAGTTATGAATTATTAAAAATCTTTACCTCGTCTTGATGCCTATATATTAACCTTAATTAATCCTCATTCTCATGCATAAAAATCTTTTAAAAAATATATCATGACAATTGGTAATAGTTTTTTTCCATGACTATATTTCTTGTTATTGTTATTGGAGCACGTGAGAGAATAATATAAAATTATTATTGAAATATCATTTAACAGTTTGAAATTTTTGGTTAAAATAATTATTTGATATAATATCAAAGTTTTATTGACCAAATAGTCATGGGTTCAAATCTCATCAACTTCATTCTAATTAATATATTTGAGCGGGTGTATTAGAGAGTAATATAAAACTATTATTGAGACCTCATCTAATAGTTTAAGTTTTTAGATTAAGATGTTTCTTTGATAAAGCAAAAATAAACTCTGAAAATCACGCAAATATCTTTATAAACACATGAAATGATCTCAAATCACCTCCCTCCCGTGTTAAAGGACAAGGACGAATGCCACATAGTTGTTGTCTCCAACTCATGAAATTCTTGAAATTTTGCTACCATGCATTACATTAAGGTTCTTTGTTATTGCTGCACCAAATTTTATAGAGATTGTACCAAGTTTTTTTTAGAAGACTCAGAAAGTATGATAGTTGTGAAGTAGCCACATCACCGCTACGATTTCCAAAGGAAGCTCGCTAGGGATGATGCTTTTATACTCTATATTTCTCGTATGCTATTATGTGTTTTTATTGACCAAAAATACATGATTTATTAATGATAAATGCCTCAAGCTTTTGTTCATCTTGCCAATGATGAATTCTCATTTTGTTGTCTGAGAAAGAATGATGCAGACACACTTCTATCGAGTGGACTAGCATATGCAGATGACATAGAAATTGTTGGGACATGGATCTCGAGTTACTAAATGGGCACATAGCTCTCAGATTTGCTGGGAACAGAGAAAGCTAAATCCGGGAAAACTTGTACGACTGCTAAATTCCAGAGACCAAGTGATACAAACATGCTGCAGAGGCAGCGAGCGTCTAATCTTTAACCAGCCAGTGCGCCGGGCAATTACAAAGCGTGGACATAGGCTTAATTCAACAAATCTTCAATTAGAAAAGGGATTGAAGCCTTGAACAGGTAAATCACATAATGAGGTGGTTTGTGCTTGCAATGTTTGCAGCTTGGGTTCAAGGTGGTCTGGCAGCGTGAATTAGTAATATTTGCAGCTCCTCTTCAACTTCTTCAATTGCCTCCCAGCAGAGATACTTCACAGATCCAAGGAATATAGCTTGGTTTAAACACCCTTTATATAGGATAACAATGCTGGATTTTCAATCCATCGCATTTAAGTTGCTTAAAGCTGGTCTTCAAATATAGAACCTAACAATCCATAGCATGGATAATTAGTAGTTCTGTAGATAAGTAGCTCAATAAATTCAACTCTCTTTACTTTTATGGGTGCACAGCAGTGTTGTCTTATCCATCTGCTATTCTCAAGCATTCAAGGTATGACTTGCCATTCAATTTTTGAGAAAAAAAGTCCTTGAAGTACTTCTCTGTAGGGACGCTCCGGAAGATTGCAGGATTATGCTTGCCAAGAAGACTGGGAGCAGGGCCTAAGACAGAGTCTAGGTTGGAACTGTAGAATGTAGCAACAGAGAGTCTCTCCTTTGCTGAATTCACTTTTGCCCTATGCTCAACGCTCCTATAAACACCATTGCTAATTATCTGCAGAGAAAACATGAACAGCAACAATCTTATGTTAAGGCATGCCAGTTTCATGTTTACTGTTAAAGTCATTAAAAGTTGTACATGGCCCAGGTGATCTTATTGGATGTTGTTACCCATTTGAGGTTCTGATGGAAAATCAACAAATATTTTAATGTCAAATTAGAAAGCAATTCACATTCTTCTTCAGGCATATTGTTCACATCTCACATCGCCTTCAATGCTTCTGAGAAGTTGGGGTCTAATTCTACAGTCCCTATGAATGAAAAAGGAGCATCTCGCATGATGGAAACAATGGGCAGCTAAATGCATGAATTGTGATCTTACCAATTCGGATTCTTCTAAGAATTTATCTTTTAAGATATCCAAAATCAAGTGGAACATTATTCAATCAGACAATGGCAACAACAGAGATCAACTTTTCTGATAATGCAGACATAACAGTGAATAACCAATTTCTCCTTTAAATTTATCATTCTATACAAAGAAAAAACATGTTAGCCAAGAGTATTTTCTGCAATTTTGAGTGAAATAACATCGACTTATTTATCTTTTCCCATTCATTAGAGGCTTGCTTGCTATTGAGATAAATGCTTAACATATTTATTCATGTACAATCCAATCCAGCAGCTTGTAGACTGTGGTGCTACACTGAGCAAAGCGAAAAAACAGTACCTCTGTAATGTCACCAACATTGACAACAAAAGCATTTGGAAGTGGTTTAACAGGAATCCATCTCCCTTCCTTTCTAATTTCTAGTCCTTCAGTATCACTGAGCTGAAAGAGAATTGTTAAAGCATCAGCATCAGAATGGGGACTGAACCCAATAGCCTTATCTGGCTCAGGACATGGTGGATAGTAATTCATTCTAATCGATTGAACTCCATCACTGAATAGCTCTTTCGTTTCCTCGGCGTCCATCTTTAAACCTTTTGCCATATGACCCAAAATTTCACTGGCTAGCTTTTTAACTTCTGAACAGTAAGTTTCTAGAGTCTCTCTGCATTTAAAAAATGATAATTTCAATTGAAATGAAAAAAATTGCTAGTAAACAGATTTATTAATTTCTTAAACTCTAGCCTCAATTTCATGTGTTATAGCTTCACCTAGACTCCTAGTTCATGAAATAAACCAAACTGTGAAGTGTCTGCTTTTATGTTTGTGCATTTCACAGAGTGGATTTGGAGTCCAAGAAGAAAGAGAGGATGAAGGAGAGATACCTGAGGTTTGGAGGGAGCTTGTCAAAAAGGTCATTCATTCTAAGATAAAGAGGAAGGGTCGTTACATAGAACATATCTGACCAGTCTAGCTTCTGCTCCTCTGATACCACAAAGAGCTGCCCAAATCCCTCGTGATTATCTGGTTTCTGCCACAACTTCTTCTTGTCTTCGTACGGAAGTTTGAAGAAATTCTCAACCTGCATCTTGAATTCTTCCAGCAATGTACTGCTGACTCTGTGGTTCACAACCTGTTTATAATATATCATCGACGACAATTAGCATTGGTGCCACAGGTCTAAATATAATGTAGGAATAACATGAAAGAAAGGCTCATTCACACCTGGAAGAAACCCCACTCTCTGCAAGCAGAGTGCAAGATGTCCAGCTCAGAATCCATGGAATCTTCAATAGCCAATCTTTCAAGATCGATAACAGGGATCGACGAAAGTAGTAGTGACGCATCGGTTGAGATAATTGGAGGATCTTGATCAGGTCGTTCATACCGAGGTGGGATCTTGGTCATAGACTCTTTGGCCATCTCTTGAACGCTAGGTATAATTATAGATTTTCCAAAGTTCACTGCTTCTAGTTCTAGTGATGACTCCATCGTTAGCACCGAATGCTCTATGGTAAAGCCTTTAAAAAGATTGCTCGGCAGTAGTGGTTTTCAAAGAATAATTTGTGATGAGATGCATGTGAATAATATTTTTTTAAAATTATTTTTAATATTAATATATCAAAATAATTTAAAATATATAAATTAAATTAAATTTAAAAATAATAATAAAGCACTTCCCCACTTTTTTAATTTCTTTCAGTCATTTTTTTTTATTCTCGAATTTTTTTTATGAAATCTTTTTATAGTTAAATTAAATAAGATTAAATAAATATTTAAAAATATGATAATAATTATTTTTTAAAGTATTTTTTATTTAAATATATATGAGAATAATATTTTTTTAAAATTATTTTTAACATAATATATCAAAGATAGAAAAAAAAATAAAAATATATATATATATATATATATATATATATATATATATATATATATATATATATATATATATATATATCGCTCTTTCCTTCACCGCTACCTGTTCACTTTTGCGTTCCTTGGTTTTGCTGAACGCATCTTCTGAACTGAATTCTTAGAAATTGAGTGTAGAAATTAGAAATTGAATAAGCGATTGCATAATTTGTCTGCCAACTATTTAGATGGAATTTATGAATTTATATGGCTTTACCCTACTTTGGGTGACCCACGGCAAAGAGCGTGCAAGCTGTCTAGTAAATAAACAAGCAAGAAGCTATGTGATAACATTATAAATAAATGAATAAATAATAGCTGCTTTTTAACAAATTCACCTTTTACAAGTGAATTTGTCAAGATTCATAATCAAAGTGTCAAGGCCAAAATTTTGAATATAGAGGAACATCTGTAAGATCTAAAAACAAAATTTCTCCACCTCATAACCAAAATCTCTCATCTTTTTTACATTTTATCCTAATCAAAGGAAACAAAGGTAAATAAAGTTCCGGTCACACCTTCCGCTTATATTTTTTAGTTCTCTTGAAAGCCATGGGATTCAACAAACGCTTCAGAGGAAATGAAGGTTGTTGATGGGATGTCCTCCGCTTTGCTTTAAATTTCCCTGCATTCACAAAACATGAAATTGTTCATCAAAGGAACACACACACACACACACAAGGCAGGAGGAGTGAAATCGTTCGAAAGACTTTATTCCCTTTTTTGAGGCATTAAGAAGACAATTAAATAAAGAAGCAGTCAGGTATATCTAAGCAGAAGTCAAGTTTTGTAATCAGAATTGTCTGCCATTTATTCTGGTTCCCAATCACCACCGTGATATGAAGAAAGCAAAGATTATTAACAGATAGATATGGCAGAACATCCTCAAAAGAAAATGAATCAGGACACTGAAATTAGAATTAGATGATGCCAAATAAAAGCAGTTGTCAGAACAGAAACTCTTAACAAAACCAATAAACTTGTTGCCTCCATTTCATGATAATCAAAATTAAATTAAAAAAAAAAAGGAAATCCAGAATAATCATCAAGGACAATAAAGCTTGATTAATGTCATTATAGCATCTGACTCCTAAAACTAATTGAAAGGATACCTGATTGAAATGTAACCGATGCTGTATGTTTACTTTCAACATTAGCTTCTTCATGCATTTGCCTTGTCATTCCCACTTCCTCCAGAGACATACAAGTTTCAGCAGGAGAGTTATCTTTAACTTTCAAATCATCATCCACGGCAACAAAACATCTCGAATCAGCATCTACATGCTCTTGCCCCTCCACAGCTTGCTTCTCCAGGTTCTCACTACTTGCAACTGAAGGGACATCTTTAACAATCATGCCATCAGAGGTTACAGAAAGTGGAATATGATCCACAGGTGCAATTGTTTCATCCCCAGATTCCTCAAGTTGTGCTCTACCCATAACATTATTGGTCACATATGTATCATCTTCATCCATCATAACTTCCAGGTTATTGGCAGCCAAAGGGACGTTTTCAACTTTTGTGTCATCAGTGGCAAGAAGAGGGATATAATCTACAATAGTAATCAAATCACTTTGAGACTCTCCTAGCTGATCACTGCTTGAAACTTTTTCAGTCACTGGAATATCTTCTTGATCTTTAACATCCATCTCCATTAAATCTTCATTCAAAGAAACATCTTGTGGACATAAAACTACATCAGAACCTTTCGAACTTGAGGGGTTCTCAATCAGAGGAGCGAGAAAATTAGCATTCTCACATGAAGTATCTATTTTAGCATTAGCAACACAAGTAGTATTATTAATGTCCGTGGCAGATGTCAGATTCATCACACTCGCATTAGATAACACAGCATTTATTTCACAACTAGGGATGCATTTTTGTGATTGCATATCATGCCTTTCATCCACTATTGAAGGAAGTATAACATCTGATACGTTTGAATTCTTGGATTCTTCCTTGATGGTACTCACATGACTTCTACTTCCCTCGAACTTGGTGAAAGCCCTTGTATCATCATTTGGTAAATTCATTTCTTGAGAATTTTCATTGCTCGAAGTTTGGTTCTTCACTGAAGTATTGTCTGATGAAGCCTGATCAGTTTCAAGAAGAAAATCAAATTCACCAGGCTTTTCAGATACTCCACTAAGTGCAACTGGCGTCTCAATTGCCGGAATAGTAGTTGAAAAACTTGCACCATTTGATGCCATGCCATTTAAAACCTCAGAAAAATCAATTGCTTTTGCAGTTGTGGATACTCTAGTGGTGGCAGAAAAAGACTTTTCTATATCACCCAGTTGTAAATCCCCTCCACCACTGGAGATTGGATCCCATTTCAGCCAGTTCACAGAAATAAGTTCCTTTGTGTCAGATATTTCATCAGATGATATTGGTTCGATTCTGATAGCTTCTTTGTAAAAGTGTTTTTTCCTTAAAGCATTTGCTATCAGACTCCTGCAAAACATTTTGAAAACAGTGCACATAACAAACATTAGCTCACCATAATTGTGCTACTGCAATTAACCTTTTTGCATGATTTCATACCTACAATTTTTTGAAATAGCTGTTTTTGCTCGTTCCATTGAAAGACCAAACAAAGATGACAAATTAGCAACATCGTATGGCCCTCTAAAATCATTCACAGAAGAAGCAGCACTTGTGAAAATGAGATTCTTTCCACGAGTCCAATCCACTAGTAACTGAAAGTCCAGAAAGAGTACAGCTCAGATGATTTGTCAAAACATGCGTAAACTTTCATATTGATAGTTGCAGGATGAATCACATGAGAATCACAACTACTTGTATTTTTTTCCAATTTTTTAGGCTCTATTTTGGTGGGAGTAGGGATCCCAATGGACACCACAGTCCCAAACAATGTTTTAATTTGAAAAGGCCTCAATCCACATAGAGTTTCAAAAATCAATAAAGCAATGCTTTTGCTTCCAGATGAGTAGAAGATTCAGCAATAAAATGAACTTGGCAATAGAACTGGAGCTTGGATGCTTCAAGATGACGAGATTGACAATTGTAAATGATGTCTAGCTAAGACACTATATATTCTAAAACACTAGTTATTTAAACATTTTCTCCGATGCAAACTCAATCCTGTAATAACATGAGATTCAAGATTGATGACATTCTTAAGTCTTTATATTTCTTATGAAGCAGGTCCTTTAGCAACTGTTTTGCAGCACCATTCGATGAGTTATGGAGACTAATAAAAAACTCAAAACATGATTCAAGGAACCTATACTGGCCAAACATTATTTAAGATACTGTAATCCAAAAGCTTCAACCAAAAGCATTTTGGGAAATCAATGCCAAAACACGATTAATTAATACAAACTGACTTTCTTAGGAGTCATTTTTCCTCAATAAATTGTAAAGTTAGCCATTATTTAATTGCTAATTATATGTGTATACATATGCATGAAAAAAACCAAAGTTCGGATTGTCAACTCATACAAAAAGATGATTGTTTAACAAATGACAAATGAAAGCACAATGAATAGGTGCACAGCAGAATATGCTCACATGACTAACAGCACATGCATAAAAGAGCTAGATCCAATTAGTGGATCACTATCCAAAGGGTAAAATGTGCCAACCCCTTTGGACTATTGGCCAAAATGCAGATAGTCCTTGAACAATTTGTAAGGACCAACTAGGCACCAACAGTTTCCATGATATGTATACATGGTGCAGGCTGATGGCTAAACCCATGAAACCCTATCTGTAAAATTCAAAGTGTGTTCCCACGCGTATTTCAGTTATCACTTTTTCTGATATTGCATGTGTGGAAAATCACCTCATCAGAGTCATGAATCGCATGTCATTCAAAAACAAGAAATGTGACGGACTTTTATATTTCTTTTTTATATATATAAATTTGACTTCACTTGTCACTAAACTTTATCACGCAGCATTAAACTATCCCAAAACTCACCTTCGCATTGGGTATCATTTGCCTCCTCACTTGAATATCAGCAATAAGATCAGAATAAGTAATTTCGAAATAAACTCCACGCTGATTATCAATACCAAAAGGAAAAAAAAAAAAAAAACCATTAGCCAAAACCACCAACAAAAGGAAAGAAATTAAAAATGAAATGAGAAAGCAATTGAACAACAAACCTCTATTGCCGCTTTAACCATAGGTAGCTTCAACCGGAACGGTAGCTTCACAGAGAAATCAATGGCAATCATATCCACCTAAATAAAATAAAATCAATATTAAATACAAAACCTAGGAGCAATTTTCAATTTTACTTTGTGAACAGCAAAAAAAATAAAAAGGAAAAGCAGCAGCGGCAATAATAATAATACAAACCTCGGATTTAAGACAGGCGTGATCAAAAGCAGTTTGACTCAGCGGCTTGACAGCAACAAAATCGTAAGTCTTTAAAACAGGATTCCCAGAGTTAAGCACCTGGGCCTGAGAAGGAGTATCAACAGAGACAGTCAAGCGCGTGTACTGACGGAAAGGGGAGGAGCGTGGGATTCCGAGGAGGTCACGGTGGAGATTAACGGAGAAGGCAAGCGCAGGAGCTACATCGAGTAAAGAGGAAAGGGACAAGAGTGGGATTGAGCAACGGTCGTGATCAGACATGATACCTTTGATGCTCCGGTTGTATGCGATGCCACTGTATCCTAGCTCCATAGCTTTCACAACAAGTTTTATGCGTGTAGTTTTCGTGGTGTCTTGGGGTATGTTGAGGTCGAAGAATCCCCCCATATTCTGCCCTTTCACTCTCAAATGATTTGGGTTTTACGGGTTTTAGGGTTTTGATAAGCGGTTTGGAACCTTAACTCTAGATGTATTACTCGATTATCAATTGAGTCCTAATTATTTTGATTTTTATCAATTCTTTCCCAGATATCAATGCGGCTCTCCTTTCTTTTCGTTGTTAACTTAGAATCGGTTAAGAGTAGGGATGACCCCACCCAATTGGATCCCGTAAGAACCTGATACGACCAGGGTCAAAATAAATCGGAAAAAAATCCAACGTGGTTTTGTTTGGGATGGATGTGAAGTTCGATCAAGGGTTTGCCTAACCTTATATTTAAATAAAAAAAACTAGTCAATAGCCTGTTTATTTTTATATTTTAAAAAATAATTAAAAAAATTTTCTTTACTTCAAATTATTTTTTTGCATTTTCCATACTATTTTGATATATTAATATTAAATATAGATTTTAAATAATAAAAAATATATATTATTTTAATATATTTCCAAACAAAATATACTTTAAAAAATAACTATTAGCATAATATCAAACAGACTTTAGAGTGGAAGATGCACTCTTCACCCTCTAAAATATCATTATAGATTGAAATAATATATTTTTTTTCTAAATTTTTAATTTGGTCATCGAGTTTTTTTTGCACAATCAAGCCATTTCGAACATAAATTAGTGCTCAATTGTATTTTTTTTAAAAAGAGAATTGGATTGAAAGATAGAGTACCAAAATAAAAAGGGTAGGTAAAATAGGTGATGATTTTGAATTTCACACAAAAAAATTATTTTGGTCCTCATTTTTTTAGGTGATTTATCCCTTTAGTTGTCAAAAATTTAGTTTTAATATCAAAGTTTATTTCTCTTATTTTTCACTCTTTTGTTGGGAGAGGAGAGAGATAGGGGACTATAAAATTTCTATGTAGATAGAGAAAGTTATCATTAACGATGATTACGGCCATCAAAATAGTTGAAACTATTGTCAATGAGTTCTATTTCATAAGAAAAGTTTTACCTAGGTGTTTTTTTTTTTTTCCTTACCCGAGGAGGCAAATTTAACCATAAGAATATTTGTTTTTATTTTTTAGCTTATTTTTTAATTTTTTTTGATGCTATGGATTGAATTATTATGGTATTTTGAGTGTTAATTAAGTGTTTTGAATAAAAAAATGAGCTTTTTAGCCAAAAACAATTAGAGGCCTATTTTTTCATCGACTCTGGTAACTAGGTCAAGACATATGAACAGGGCTGGGTTTTTTTACTACCCATGCATGTTGGGCTGCCAGACCACGTGCCTGGACTTCTTTTTATTTTTTAAAATTTTTCTATTTTGTATTTGCGTAAAAAAATGATAAAAGATATCATTAAACCTAATTGAGTTCATAAACAGAATTGCGGGTTTAATCAGTTAATTCGTAGCATCCGAGCTATTATTTACTTGTTTTTTTATTTAATGCTTTTTTTGTTTCTCGATTTAAAAAAATTCAATTTTACCTTTTATTATTGATAATTTATTTTATTTTTTTAGCTCAAAACTAAAAAAAAAAATTCACTATTTGTTATTAATGATCTATATCAAGATATTTTCCCTTTAAAAAAATCATAAAACAATTCTCATGTATTTTGTTGTTGTATAATTAAATGAGAAATAATATTTGGAATAAAAAATTTATTGAATCCACATGCATTATTTATATTGCGAGTTTGCTTGGTTAACTTGAATTCACTTGTTTTTTTTTTTTTTTAGTTAAGTGTTACTTTTTACCACTTTCATTTTTCACCATTAAGTTAATTGGAGATTGAGCTTTCCAATTTGTTTTTTTTAGATTATCCCCGTCACTTTTGCATGTTAGCCCAGGTTAATCCAAGTAGTTCTAATGTGTTTCCATCTTAATGTTAGATAAAAAATATTGTTCAATTCATGGTTAAAACATATTTTTTAAACACATTACCAATGCCTTTACAAAAAATTTCTGCTCCGATCCACGACTTAGCATGAGCCAATAATATAGTTTTTATTGTTTTTTGTAATTTTTTTATGAACATATACAATTAGTATTAACAAAATCTAGAAACCGTGGGGTTTTAGTTTAGTAATCCACAACGAAAATCTTATTTTGCCCCTACAAAACAAAACTAAGTAACTAGCTATTGGTGATATTTTGGTATTCCCCGATGATGCATTAGTCATTGTCAAATTTAAAGAGAGCAATTAGTGTTTTTTTTGTTTTACAATGCATATTAAAATGATCAGTATGTCCTTGGATTTAACATTATTTAAAGTTTATCTTCAAGGGTGTTTTAGTATTTTTATTTTTTTAAGAATAATACAATGACTTACACGCTCTTAAAGGTTGAGTTTTCTACGGCTTATATTTAAGGGTATTTTTATATTTTTACTTAGTTTTTTTTTGTTATTATAGGTTGGTTTATGGGTGATTTTGTAATTTAACATACATCAATATTATTCAAAAAAAAGTTGACATGTGCGTGTGCAACCCTTGTATCGTTTGAATGGTTTGTGCTTTTCTTTATTTTATTTTTTTTTCTCTTCTCCTCGATTTCTTGCTTATCCCTTCAAAATTTCAAAACAACCTTTCAATTTGTTATTTCTTCGGATTTGACCTCTATTATTTTTATTACTATTTATTTTATTTGGATAATTTATAAAATTAAATTTCTTTTTCAATTTCATCCACCTTCAATTTTTTTCATTTTTTAAATTTGATCATCATTCTTTTGATTACTATTTGTTTTGTTTGGGATAATTTTTAAAATTAATGTTTTTTTACAATTTCATCTTCCTTAAGTTTCTTTTCCTATCAAACTTGATTCTTATTTTTTAATTGTTTTTTTTTTTCACTTTGATAATTTTTTTAAATTGATTTTTTTATTTCACTCTTCAATATTAAATTGGTTTGGAATTAAAGTTCTTGATTGTGTTCGAGTTTAAAATTTTACAAGTTAAGAGTCACAAGTTAAAAATCTTAGAAAGATTAATCCAGGTTTAGAAAATTTGTCTAGATTATTTCACGAGGTTATTTGTTCAAAAACTAACAATTGTCGGCCATATCCAGGAATTATCATTGACAGAAACAAAAAGAAAAAATAGACAACGATAATTAACAGACATATCAAAACCTTGATTGGTGGCTTGAAACTCCAATTTTTGTAGAAGGTGATCTGACAAAATGTGATGCAATAAATGCTCGTTCGTTTCTATCAATGTTGCCACGGAACACATTTGACTTTTTTTTTTTTTTTAATTGTTCTGAATCTCCTCTCCATAACATAACATTTCACTTGCTAATTGCTATAGCCAGTGGGCACACCACCCTTCTGGCGGCTTCTTCGGCCTACGAAAATGAAAGATCTGCAAGCTCAATTTTGGAGAGCGAAGAAGGGGAAATTTGGGCCACTGTAGAATCCCAGAATAATCCTATATTTTAAGCAGAGTACTTAATACAATTGTGTCTAATCGAAATCTAATGTAGTCTTCGAGGTCCATAACAGCCCTTGTCATACTGAAAAGTGTAGGGTTAAAGGCAATGGACCAGGATTAGGAGTCCAACCACAATCCTTTATTTCGTGCTCACTCTGGCTTGGATTTTGAAGGTCTTCTTGAACCAGAATGTCGCCACCCACTTGTCAATCTCCCGACAAACTTGAGAACCTCATCAATTAGAATAACCGGGAGGGCCACGGCCAGTACCAAGATCCATTCATTCAGGCTGAGCGGAACAATCCCAAATACCTGTGCTAGGAAAGGTACATAGAGGATCAGAAAGTGCAGGCCAAATGAAACAGACATGGCTAGAAGGAGCCATGGATTGACCCATGGGGGCATTCTCACGAGGCTGCAGTCCTCAGATAGGGCATTGAGGGAATTGAACATCTCAATGGCAACCAATACGGTAAGGGAGAGCGTTGAAGCCTTGATTTTTCCAGATCGCAAGTATTCACATGGATTCCCATCGAAGTTGAACACTTGAGACCCAGCTGTGAATGGTGATGCAGAAAAATTCTTCCAAGATTCACAGTGACCCCAGTTAGCGAGCTGAGAGTAGGTGACAAGACTATGGCCATCTCCACTGAGGTCAATACCCATGAATGTGTGACGTGTGTACCATATGATAAATACACCAACTGTTGCAATCCCAACATAGAATCCAATCACCTACATCAAGGACACATCAAGGTTAACAAGGAAAGTTTTCTGATTGGGGAGAAAAAACAAGTTATCTGATTTGAGGTAAAAACCGTTTCCCTACCAGGTAGCGGAATAAAATCCAAGCACTAATTAAGGAGTCATCACTCTTTCTAGGAGGCTTTTTCATTACATCTCCGTCTGGCGGGTTGAATCCTAACGCCGTTGCTGGGGGTCCATCAGTGACCAGATTAACCCAGAGAAGCTGAACAGGGATCATTCCTTCTGGAATACCCAAAGCAGCAGTCAAAAATATAGAGGCAACCTCACCAATATTTGAGGAGATCATGTACCTGTAATAAATATGATTCAAGGGAGAAAATGGGAAAGGAAAAAAAAGGTTACTTTGAGGTAGTTAAAAAAGAAAGTTGTTTCGAACTGAATAAACATGCAAAGTCAAAATAGGAGGAAGACCGTTAATGAAGATCTTCAAGTCAGAGAAATCAAGTTTATCTAGTATTTTCATTGCAAGAGATTTTAAGGTTGTATGACAGGTACAAGTTAATAATGATGCAAACTTTTGACATAATGAATACACAAATCTCAGATTATCAATTCATACAAAAAGATGTTTATTTGACATGTATGCACATTGCATAGGCACACATCATAATCTGCACACATGACTACCAGCACATGCACATAAAATCTGTATCCTATTTGGTGGATCACCAATACAGGCAACATGGGCACTGGTTGAACCAAGTTCCCATGTTGTCAGGGCATATCAATTCGATAACTCAAGCATCAGTACAGTTAAAACACAAATTCTTCATGCAACAAAAGATATTATGCAACATGGTTTTTAGTTTCTAAATGCACAAAAGAATACAATATAAAAGTTCTCTACAAATTATCATTTTTTCGATTACTCTAACAGCATATACACAAAAAAGCTGTATCCTATTAGGTGGATTGCCAGCCGGAGCAACAAAAACACTGCTTAAAAAAGATCCCATCTGGTGCATATCAATCTGAGAGCTCAAGCATCACTACAGTTAAAACCCAAAATTCTCAAGATGAACCAAGAGCAGGAAAGATGGTTCAGTACTTGATGAAAACGACAGTAAGCAGTTTTTGTATAAAAAGGTGTCCTATCCAGGAATTGACAAAACTAGTCAGCAGCAAGAGTGCACAGAACCTTAGAAGCACAGGGACAATTTTTCTACAGTTGCACTTGACTCGTCAGGGTCAAGATTACTGCATTCCCATTTATCCCACACATCTCCAAAGACAACATAAGGAACTATGCAATATTTTTGGTCTTTTAAAGGGGGGGGGGGGTGTTGTTGAGGTGTTAGTTAACATTTAACCCCAAGAAGGGGCAAGTGTTAACCCACTAAGGGGGGGGGGGGGGGGTGTGCCAATTTATTTTTTCAAAATCATGATTGATGTCTCTTTTTCTCTGGCATGTCCTTTATGTCCATTGGGTCCCATTAACACACATTATTTATTATTATTAATCATATTATTAATTTAAACTTTGATTGGAAATTTATCCCCACTATAACACATCATTTTTAACATACCTACCAAACATCCTTAACACTTCACCCTTCAACCATTATTTTTTTTTTTTTTTTGCACCCTTAGGCCTTAACACTTCATCCCTTAACACTTGAAATTCTAGCATGCTAATGAATCTCATTTCAAGTGTGAGGAGTCAAAGCTCCATCACATGCATAACAACCAATGTTAGATCCACCAGGATCGCTAATCAATTATTTCTACTGATCACAGACATACTACTGGTTTGTTTGCCAGAAGCTAACTATTTGTTAGGACTAACCGGGTGAAGACAAACAGAATTCATGAAACCCTCTCTATAAATTTTGAAGTGTATGTTCCTGAGCAAATATCAACAATCACTTGTTATTTTGTCAGATCAAATTGATGGGATACCCTTCTTAATTTTATGTTTCAGTGTCTTACTAGTCCTTAATTTAGTGGGTTTACATAGAAATAGTAGTGCTTCTTATATATGAATTTGGAGTATTAGGAACTCTACACAAAAGGTCTGGAATCTTTCAATAAGGAATGAGTTTATGTTTAAAATTTTCCAGATATATGCTTTGCGATAGTTTGATAAAATCTCACTTGGGTGAGATGCATATGCACCCCAGGTACAAGGGATTAGGTTTTCCTCCTTCAAAGTCTCCTAGAAATCTGGTTATGTCTATCGATAGTTTCCAGCAAACAAAACCCAATATTTAACCATCAAAACTTAACCTAAAACCCCTCAAAAAACCATTCTCGTCCCATAAAAGCAGTACCAGAACAGCCCTTGAACTGTCCTGTGTCAATTGTGCTCCAGTCCACCAATATATGAAATTATCTTATAGACCACACTGGAAGTAAAATTGACTAAACAGAATATATCGAACCTGATAAAAGCCTTCATGTTGTTGTAAATGGACCTGCCTTCACCAACAGCAACAACAATAGTGCTAAAATTATCATCTGCTAACACCATGTCAGAGGCTTCCTTGGCAACCTGAAAATGAGTATTTGGTATGAAAATTTTTAATAAAAAAATGGTGCAGAAAATGTAAGTAAACAAAATGCAGTTCAGAGCGGCATGGACTAGTTAAGTTGACTAAAATGCCCTAGCTACATGATATATAATTATACACTTGCAAAGCAAACAACAAAGAGAACAAACCATGAGATCTATTTAAAGCATAAGAAACTGGCACAAAGATGTCCATTAACAGCATAAAGTCCACATAATTTATATCCACCAAATTACCATAAACTGACCTCTGTCCCAGCAATGCCCATTGCTATGCCAATATCAGCCAACTTTAAGGCAGGTGCATCATTTACTCCATCTCCAGTCATAGCAACAACTTCACCGTCCTCCTTAAGCAACCTCACGATTTCTTGCTTATGCCTTGGTTCAGCCCTGGAGAACAACAATCCTCCACTTTGTCTTAAATGAGTTTTTTTATCAAGAAGGCCCATAAACTCTCTGCCAGTCAAGCTTTTAGAACTGATATCATCATAAGGTCCAAAGACACCTATTTCATGACAAATTGCTTCAGCTGTATTCTTGTTGTCTCCTGTAATGACCATGACACGGATTCCAGCTGCTTTGCAGTCCTCAATGGCTTGACGAACTTCTTTCCGAGGAGGATCCTTTCACAATTTGGGATCAAATAATGAATTTTAATTATGGTTGAGAAAGCAAGAAAACGGACCAGAAAACAGAAGATTGCTGGAGAAACTCACCCTGAGCCCAGCCAAGCCAACAAAGGTGAGATTGCTCTCAATTGAAGAGTAATTATGCAGATCAAGTAAAAGCTGATGAGCTGGGTGGTCTTCATCGCCACTGTAAGTTCTAAACTCTGAAAGGTCCTCTTTGTATGCAAAACCTAGACAACGTAATGCACTTGTTGACATTTCACGAAGGTTTTGTAAGATGAGATCCTTCGAACACTGATCCAATGCGACAACAGAGCCATCAAGCAACTGAATAGATGTGCTTCTATCCAATAAGTTTTCTACCGCACCCTGCAACATTTGAGCAGAGCATTAACCTCAAGACCTATACATGACAAACTGAAATGAAAAAAGAAGACACAGAAGCTTAAAAAAACTTGCAGTCATCCAAGTCAAACCTCAACCAGAAAGTCCAAAAGCAGCAGCAGGACATAGCCTTCTAGAAATTTTTACAAACCCAAGATATTCACCCCAGACCAAATGTTGTGGGTAATGATTTTCCAGTGGGAAAGAAAATAACAAATAAAACTAAGCAGATAGCTAGATAAATTCAATTATTTATTCACTTAGAATGTTACACTGAGAAAAAAGAACAATGAAAAAAGATTAAAAGAAAATATAGTTTATTTTTGGTTCTTACAGTAGATGTCCAACAACACACTTCTAATGAGCAATTTTCAATTAAAGGACAAAAAGTTCCACAAGTACCCGTTGATCATGTTTGTTCCTCGTCTTTCAAAGCATCCAATTGGCAAATTTTGCAGAACATCTTACCCAAGTAATAAAAAACCCAATTTCTAATTACTTATTTTCACTCTCACAAGTACATTTGTCATCTCCTAATCCTCTTCAGTGTATTGTAATTATTTTTAAGGTCCATTTAACCTAGGTTCATTCATGGATTATAACATGGTCAACTAAAAAGCAAAATAAATTAAAATTTTCGATCTGCAAGATTGATTGAAGGGTTTCAACCTCCTCCATTGAAAAGCATCAATCACTACCGAGAGAAAAGAATCCCATAAAGAAAAGAACAATAAATTAAATTGAACTTAAAAATAAAATTGAGAAGCATAGATGGAAGTAAAAATAGCAAAACAGGTTGAAGAAGTTATCGATGAGTATGGCCTACAGGAGAAGAAGGAGACTGGGGAGGGGGGGTGCATGTTAGAAGTCTCACCACCTTTTGGATATATATATATATATATATATATATATATATATATATATATATATATATATTACCATTTTATTTCCAATCTACTTATTAAACCATAACATAAGGTATTCTAGGTGCCTGTTTGAATCAAGTCCATCAATGACATGATTGTCTAAAACAAATTGTTATGGAACAAACTTCATGACCTAAATTTCAAGGCTTAAGGAAATTCTTTGGAAAAGAGAGAATGCTGCATGGGAATCAGTTGGTGAGCCAAACAGGTGTAGTTGAGAATGATGACTGCCATATGTGTGTGAGAGAGTAATACGGTTTTGTAGGGTAAACTTTATCTATATGATAATATGGTTATTCACCCTTTGACTAACAGTTTCACTGGATGCTTAGTGTCACAAGATATGTGTCATTTTGAAAATAGGAGAAACAAGGTGCAAACACACCAAAATCCCTGTGACTATTTTGTATAATCTGACCAAAACAAAAGGTAAAAGACCAGACCACATGTTGATTTTTGTAACAAAATAAAATTTCCTGCACTCTATTAAGATAAGGATTAGAAATTAGGTTCATGCTAATGGATGATACAACTTGATGTGACTGTTTGATGAACCATATACATTACTGTCCTACGTAGGGTGTATGCAGGGTGACTTGCATTTGAGCCTGTCTTTTAGAAGGAGAAACAAATCATGAATCTGCTTTAAATAATCTCTGTGATATTCAGACTCAATACCAACTTTTTATGCATATTCATGGGCTAAGCATGACCGGTGATCATCTTCTTTTTTTCCAGTGCATGATACACAATACCAACCACAGTTGATATTAGCTGTAAAAGAACAGACAATTTAACTGCAAAAAAGCTGAACCTACAAGACAGCAAGAGGGAAGAACGAACCTTCACTAGCAGTGATTTTTTGCCAGAGCTAGAATTCACAATAACCCCCATGGATTTTCTATCACGATCAAACTCAAGGGTTGCAATCCGCTGCTCCATCGTATTCCATAATCGGCAGCAAGCTTACATGGCACAAGAATATAGGACCAAAATAGACCAAAAAATAAATGTTAGAGCTACTAAAAAAATAGAGAAGAGAAATAGAACAAGATACTGTATTATACCTAGAACATCCTCATGAACTGAAGATGATTCCTTGTTAAGCCCTCCAGGAAATCCCATTTTTTCAACCATAACCTGGCATGGGAAAGAGCAAAAAAAAGCCAGTAAGAAATCTGTATCCCATAAACCTTGCATACTATCTGAGTCCTTGTGCCATATAATCACAAGGCAACCCCATATCTTTCCCAGACAAACAAGCCTCAGCCTCGAATCATACTAATAATCCACATATACAGTAGCAAGAAAATACACTTGACAAATAATGCATACAAAAGCATGAACGCACACACAATTAGAGAGAGAGAGAGACTACAGGGGCAGCATCAAAACTCAATCACAAATTGATGCTGTTCGTGCCTTGTTGGCACTACCTTATGTAAACTATGTTTATATACAAATTCACAATGCTATAATAATTGAGAAAAAAATCCAGTTTTTGATGGTCATTTTACCTTTAATGCAGCCTCTGTAGGCATTCCACCAGCAACATAATGATTGCCAGATTGCTCTACACCAGCATCATTGCAAACAGCAGCAATCTTAGCAATCATCTGAAGGTTAGAATCCATTCGACCCACAGGCCAATCTTCTATTTTTCCATCAAAAGGACTATAGGTTGTCCCTTCCACATTGAAGGATCGGAGAGTGCCAGCCCTAGAACCCATAGCAACAAGCTTAGATACAGCCATCTGATTGGTAGTTAGAGTACCAGTTTTATCAGAACAAATGACTGTTGTGCAACCAAGAGTCTCAACACTAGGCAACTTTCTAACAAGTGCATTCTTTTGAGCCATCTTTCGAGTTCCAAGTGCCAAACATGTAGTGATTACTGCTGGCAACCCTTCTGGTATAGCAGCCACCGCCAACGCAACAGCAATCTCAAAGTAATACGTGCACTTCTCAAATGAGAATTTAAAATTCTTTGGCCAGCCATCAACATATTCCCAAGTGAGGAAGTACTTCACATTAATAAGCCAAACCAACACACAAATAATTCCAATTAACATTGTTAGAACTTCTCCGAACTCGTTCAATTTCTTCTTCAATGGGGTATCTTCCTCATTCTGCGCGGCTTCATGAATCTGGGAATGCACCTTCCCAATCTCAGTATTCATTCCTGTCTCTGTAACTAAGCATATACAGTTACCATTCACTACTGTTGTTCCTGCAAAAACCATACATTTTTTCCCTTGAATATCCGTACTTTCTGCAACAGGCTTAGCAGTTTTACTCACTGCCTCGCTCTCTCCTGTCAAAGACCCTTGCTCAACCCTAAGTGTGGAGCTAATCAAATTCAAAACCCTCATATCTGCAGGCACCTTATCACCCACTCTCAGCTCCACAATATCCCCTGGAACTAGTTCCCTAGCAGGCAAGCTGGAGAACTTCTTTCGGTCTCTTATAACAGTGGCATGCTCTGATTGGATTTCCTTTAAAGCCTCCAATGCTTTCTCTGCATTACTTTCCTGCCAAATCCCAACAATGCCATTGACAATCAAGATCAAGAAAATCACCAACGGCTCCACAAAGGCAGTAATCTCCATCTCCCCTCCTTCCTCACCATCATACCAAGCCAAGACAAAGGATACAATAGCAGCAGCTAACAAAATCCTAACTAGCGTGTCATTGAACTGATCCAATATCAGTTTAAAAATCGAAACACCTTCATGTTTCTCTAATTCATTGTAACCATAGATCTTTAGCCTCTTCTCAACATCCGCACTCGATAAACCAAATTCACGGTTGACTCCATACTTCTCCTCACATTCCTTAACCTCCTTAGCCCATGCAGGGAAAATATCACCCTGGTTTTGCGACTCGATACCATTTTGATCCCTTTCCCCATGGTCCTCCCCTCCTTTACCCATCGAGAAAGATCAATTACAACCTAAATCTTAGTGAAATTCAATCAGTCCTGCCCTTTGACCTGAAATTGATAGTAAATCACTAGGAAAATTGAGAGAACAAGAACAGAAAATCAAAGTAGTATAAGAAATAGGTAAGTGAAATTAAAACTGACGGATACAAACATTTCCATTTCTTTTTAGCTAACTTCGCCAAAGCTAAAACGAAAAAAAATAAATAGAAAATAACGGATCCAAAATCAAATAATTTTAAAAAACAGAAGATGAAAATCATTTCAATGATGATCTTAAACTAAAATTGAGAAAGGTGGTCGGACACTTACCGGAAAGAGAGACTCGGCGGCCGCTACCAGTACTGATATGTCTCTGAATCTCTAGTTGTATTCGTACTATTTATTTAGGGTTACAAAATCAGAATTACTTCTGAATATTTAGATCTGCGACTGTGAGCATGTAAAGAAGAGAGCGATTCAATTGCTTAGACCTCTCTCTCTCTGCCCCCCACCGCTTCTCTTTTTCTCTTTTAATAACCTATCTGACTGTCTTTTGTGTATTATTAAATTTATTTTTAATCCCTATATTTTAAAGTTAATTATACCTTAGTCATTTGCATTTGACACACTATATTTTAATCCCTGTTGACCATTGTCTTATTTCCATTTCCTCGTTTTGTAAGTAAGCTGAACCAAACGTGTCGTGTTTGATTTTTCATCAAGTACATTTTTTGAAGTTTTGATTTTTTAAAATAAATATATTGTCAAGTTTTCCTTTCAATTTTCATATTCAACTATGTATTAGAGTCATTGTGAAATTTAATGTTTACATGTATTTTGTATTTATTTTTCCATAGCATATTAACTATTATATTGCAAGGTAAAAAAAATGTTGGGTATGTTCATTAATAGAAAAATTCTTTTTTCCTTTTTATTTCTACTAAAAAATTAAAAAAATATGTTTATTTGTTGAGAACAAAGATAAATTTTTCCACTAAAAAATAAATAAATAAATATTTCAAGATTAAAATTGTTTTCATAAAAAAATAAAATCATAATTTATAATAACCATCCTAGTATTTAAGAATCATAATAAAGATTTTATATTATTAACTCGAGAAAAATCTTTATATTAGATTGACAATAATAATTAAATTTATGATATTGGAAATTATAAAAATAAAATTTTACCTTGCTAAAAAAAAATACTTATATATAGAAGAGATTTTATTATTCATATCTTTTTTATTTTATTTGAAAGATAATGAAAAACTTGTTAAGAAAAATAGTAGAGAACTTCTAAAATATATTTTTCACCATTTATTTTATTTTTAAATAGCCTCTTAGTTTATAGGAAATCACTAAACCCACACTAAATCTAATTCAATGGAGAAAATATTATTTTTTCATTTCTAAATTCAATAAAATTAGAGTAAAGTAAAAATGACGTCATGTTTTTAATTTTAAATTCTTAGAGGCTATTTGTTTTTGTGTTTTAAAATTGTTTTTAAAAATATTTGAATTTTTTTATTTCAAATTAATATTTTTTTAGTATTTTTAAATTATTTTTATGTATTTACAAACAAAATACATTTTAAAAAACAATCGATACCACATAACATCCCAGAGAAAAAACAAAAGAAATTTTTCAACAAAAATTTGATGGATTAAATTGTAGGTCTGAACGTACGAAGAACTAAGTTATAACCTAATTAAGAATAAAAGGACTAAAAGAATAGTTACTATTTGTGTTTCATTAAGTTTGGAAGCAAAAAGATTCCACTATGTGGCCATCCAATTGAATACTGCCACGTCTCAAAAGCGAATTTGACGGGCCTCTTAAAGTTCCCGGTATGTAGATGTATTGTGGGGTCCCTTTCCAAACGTGGCGTGCCGCAACTGGTATAATTATGCGAAAAACTTACAGCGGTGTTTGGTATCGCTGAATATTTTTTACTTTAAAATATTTTTTAATTAAAATATATTAAAAAAGTATTTTAAAAAAAAATTATTTTTTATATCTACGTATCAAAATAATAAAAAATAAAAAATATATTAATTTAAATTAAAAAAATAATACTTTTCAAAATTACTTTCAAAACTTTAACAAACATGATATTAACGCTTCCTGGCACAGTTTTTGAATTTTCCTTTGATGGTAAGTAAATCAACGAGAGTCATGGGTTAGTCTTTTAATTTCATTTATTCCCCGAACGAAACTTCCCTGTGATTGCCTTTATGTTTCTTCATGGGTAAAAAATTCATGATTCTAGACTTGCCGCACACCCTAGGCCAGCTATCAAAACGGGGTGCTTTTGACCCGAGGAAATTCGAGGCACAGTTGACCAAGGGTTAAACCAAAAATGCACTGTTGGCTCGAGAGGGGCGGGCTGTGAGTGCGTCGCAGTGGTATTTCAGTGCAGGCTATGCACAAAACTTAGAGATTATTGTGATATTTTAAAATTACTTTTAAAAAAATTTAAATTTAAAATTTTTTCTAGCTTCAAATTAAATTATTTTGGTAAGTTTAGATCGTTTTGATATATTTATATTAAAAATAAAATAAAAAAACAATTTAAAAAGTAACTGTTATCACAATACCAAAAAAGTTTTTACTACACGCTTTAAAGGTATGAATGGGGGCGTTTTGACACGTGAGGATTCTAAGGCGTCGTGCTAGAGTGAATTTCAACCTAGTTTTTGGTTAAAATTAAAAAAATTGCTTTAAATTAGTTTTTTTAGTGTTTTGAATTTTTTTTATATGTTAATATTAAAAATAAATTTTAAAAATATATATATATATATATATCTTAATACTTTTCTAATCAAAAAATATTTTAAAAAATAATAATTACTATTTATTAAGGATTGGCCGAAGACTATGGTGATGGCCTTTAAAGCTTGCTGCATCCTTAAAGCCTGTTTGAAAATTTTGTTGTGATTACTTTTTAAAATATTTTTTACTCAGAAATTTATTAAAATAATATATTTTTTATTTTTAAAAAATTATTTTTGATATTAGTAGATCAAAATAATTTAAAAACATAAAAAAATATTAATTTAAAATAAAAAAATTAAAAAAAAATTATTTTTTTAAAAAATATTTTTAAATCACAAAAATAAACAGCAGCTAAAAAAATCGGGCGAAAACTCAATCCAGTTTTACGGAGGCGGGACTACGTGGTGTAGGTGCTCTTAAGAAAAGTCAATATCTCCTTGTGTCGGTACATGTCAAATATTTTTCTTAGATAACCTCAAATCAATCAACCGAGCATGAATTAATATGTAGTCGATAAAAAAATATTACTTGAGAAAAAAAAAACAAATCTTCTACTCGTGGATGAAATGTTAAAATCTTCTTGGAAATTCATGGTTCCAAAATAATTTTCTCCAGTCTTTTAATATATATATATATATATATATATATATATATATATTATTAAAATGTTATATTGCAAGCCCTGTAGAAAATAACCCGAGCTTTCTAATCCTGCTTTCTATATAATTGATTTTTTTTTAAACCAAAGATCTTAGAATTCATGTCTAAAACATAAAAACAATCAGGAAAGTGAACGAATATCCGTCGCACTCTTTCTCATTTATCCATTTATAGCCTTGTTATCTCAATTAATTTTTCATTAACATAATGTTTGGGAATGTGATCCAAATTATATTTTATAAAAAATTATTTATTTATTTTTATTAAAAATTAAAAAAAATTTATATGTTTTGATGTACTGATCTCAAAAATAATTTTTAAAAAATAAAAAAAATTTATTTTAATGCATTTTAGCATGAAAAACACTTTAAAAAACAATCATAACAACACTATCAAATAAACTCTTAATAGTTTTTTTTTCTACAAGAACCAATTAAGTTATCGTGAAGATTAATCTTGGGATTTGTATGAGTGATTCAAAGGATTAAATAATTTAATTTGATTTAATTTATAATAAACCTAATCGATATATTTCCCTGTTCACGTGAATCACGCAT
>Ga0325404_1001300_pt1 | contig 26422 bp, 17 predicted proteins | sample PopdelMetagenome_18_FD_205664 | JGI IMG/M metagenome (GOLD analysis project Ga0325404, IMG submission 205664) | Populus deltoides microbial communities from Bellville, Georgia, United States - Xylem-Control-R1 | ecosystem: Host-associated > Plants > Phyllosphere > Stem > Wood/Secondary xylem...
AAGTTACTAAACTTGGCTTGGTACGTATACGACTTAATCTAAGAGCCGGGTTAGAAATTTAATGAGTTAATTTAAGTTAGATAAAAAAACATTGTTTTAATATTTATTTTTTTAAAATGATATTTTTAAAAAAAAGTTCAAAATATGAGTTAATTTTTCGTGTTGATTTAATCAATTTTATATTGATTTTGTTTTTACTCGGTCTGGACTAAGGGTGAATCATACCAAGGTTAATAACTATTATGTCATCCTTGTAATTTGACAAATATGCAATTAAGGTTCTGCCTCAGGTAGCTACCCTTGACTATATGGTTTAATTATTTATCACCAATTGATTGCTTAAGTTTTTTTTTTTTTTTATGAGACGCCATCGCTCTTTTTTCAATGTTCAAAGCGTGATTATGAATGATTTTCATGTTTGAAAGTTTGACAAATAAAAGTAAAAAAAAAACTTTCTTGAGGCAGCAAACAGGTAGTGTTCATGCAAGCACACAAAAAAATGTCTTTTTCAAGTAACAAACACGAAGATAGTTGTAAATCTCTTTTGTTTGCACACAGAAACACTAAATTCTCTTCAAGTTCACGGTCTCACAATGCCCTTTTATTCATAATTTATTCCTTATCCTTGTGGCGGCCATATTTTAACAATACCATTATTTTACTTTCATGATTTTTTACAGATTTGACAAGAATTTAATCAAACAAAAAGGTTAAGAGGAAGGGAATTGTTCAAAGTCAATTTTTGTGGGTACTTGTCAAACGAATGTGAGTTATCTTTGACTTTCAGTCCTCTTTGCACCTGATCTGCCCATTGTCCTACTGCGACGGCTAAGGATGCCGCAATGCTTGTTTTCCTTTCTTCAACAACGAGAGAGACGCAATAATGGTGCACAACGATTTAGCCGAGGAAATTAATTAAATTGCGTGACTATGGTGACTCAACAACATTTGTTTTTTCCATGGTGCTGACAGGGCTGGTTCAGGTTTGGGGTTGACCGGCTGAGTCAATCCATATTTCGCAATTGTGCCCTAGACTCAACAATTACCCGCCTTGTTTCTTACAATTGGGGCACGTACGTGGTAATCCACTGAAACAGGAAATTATACAAGGAAGCGTGATGGTCGAATGTCTTGTCTAACAAGTTCAGATTCAAGCTAAATCGTAGGTTATAGAAAGCCAAGGCTAAAAAAGAAAGAAAGGGATGCAATCAATTTAAAGCAAAGATATGTCCAAAAACATGAATATTAGGCCGTCAGTCTTGTGACTCGTGAATATGTAATTAATCAATCAGTGGATGACAGTACCCGGCGTGAACTTGGCGTTTGCCGGTGGCATCGGGCACTTATCGTTGAATTCTAATGTGCATGATTGCTAAGCTACATGTGATGCTCGAGGCCCGGAAGAAACATATATATCAAACTACAGAACATGGCCGATCGTGATGCTCGTGCCCTCAATATCGAACTGACGAGCAGGTATGAGATATGACAGTACCGTCTTGATCAAAATTTTCAATTCCAATTACCTTCTCAATCGACACCAAACTAGACAGAATTTTCTCCCACTCCTAATTTGACCAGGCAATTAATTTCCCACCCTCGGGCATGAAAAAATTGCCCTTCGAGATTAGCTAACATTTGTTTATGGAATGGTTCAGTCCTTGTCAGCGCCATTGCTTGGATTTTAGAAATTTACGTTTTTCAGGGAGAAAAATCATGATCATAGCTGTTAAATTTGATTTGGAAAGGCCTCCCGAAAAGAAACTGGGTTATTGAGTTATTAGATGAATTTGAAAATTATTCGGTTAAGTTGTTAAATCACTTTAATTAATATTGCTTTTTTCTATGGTAGTGATGTTTAACTATCATGTTTGAACTGATTTTAATCGAATCATTAAAAATTTAATAGAACTAATTAAATTTTATTAAATTAATATCTTGTCGAATTAAATTGAAGATCAGCCTTGATCAAGTCCTAGATCCTGAAATCTTCGAATCAACCCAATCAAGTTTTATAAATATGAATATGATTCTTTTAGCTTGGAATATAGCTAGCACGATCAATACCCTCGTGCTAACAGTAAAATAGCGCGTTGAGATTTTGTTGGCTAAAGGCCTAAATTAATTGTTCTTTGTAGCATAAACAAAGTCGATCCTATTACAGCTGAAGAATCAATTTTTTGTGGGGTTCTCGAATATGCCAGAGACAGTCTGATGGGTTACATCCCCACAATGGCTCTTATCTATTGCTGGCAAGTACTAGCATCACCTTCCACGCTCAAAACACTACTGCTTTCTTTATGTTATCCAATCTACCCTTACACGATTATTCAATACCTAATTTCAGAACAGTTTCAATTATTGCCAAACTCTCAATTTCATGAATGTTTAAAGAATGCCAGTGGCAACATGACATCAAACGTGCAGACAAACATGAAATTAGATGAGAGTTTTATTATCTGGGCACCAAATGCGGTGGTAACGCAATACAATTCACACACTGTCGAAACCAACAAATGAATCCCATCCCCTCTGATAAAATAACAGTAATAATAATAACAATAACCTAAACGCTAAAAGGAAAAAGGAAAGAGTTTCATGCATTTTGCATCACTACCCATCACTAACCACACCATCTCCTCGGCCTCTTGAGTAGTATTTGACCCCCGTACAGGACAACAATGAATTGGATTTTCCTTTATGGAGGAGTGGATGGAGTCATCTTCAATGGACGTGTGAGCTTTCAATCATGACTCAATTCCACGTCAGTTCGGCCAACCCGTAGGGTCACATGGGCCATGCATGAAAAAGAGCTCAAAAAAGTACCAGGGTCCACTCCATAAGAACCGACAGCCCCACTTGCGTAAAAATTTGGATGGCCGATTTTTGCAGGTTCATGCCCTCCAAAGAGCGTAAACTAGACTGAAAGAAAGAGATTTCAAGGGGCTGGCTCTGGTGTGTAAATATATATTAGTGTATAGGACTTAGAAATTAGAATAGCTGCCGCCACTGCCAAATTGCAACTGTGAAGCTGACAATGCCCGCAGTAACGTGTGATCCTAACACGTTGCCATACATGGATGGTGATGCTCCATTTTGGCTCAAGGCGCCTTCGTACACCATTGTGCTGTTGATGAGTGGTGTATTGGTAGTTGTGTTCGTATTCTCAGAGTTCTGCTCCTGTGACGCTTTTTGGCTGCACAATTTACCAAAAACATAACCGTTAGAACCCTCGATATACTTTTCACTTCACAAATCCGAGTAAAAAAATGAATTTATTGTGGGGATTTGGAAGGGCGTGTGGTCCTCTGTGTCAATGTTTCGGATACAGCCACCTGTTCTGGAGACCACTTATTGCATGATGCCAGAGACGTGCATTAATTTAGGCAACATGCATTCTTTTTCATGAAAAGGAACCGGATCCTACTGCCCATCTCATTATATAATCATGCTTTACTCTACTTCCTACAGTGAATTACTGCCGAATTTTCTAGGTTCGAAAGCATTATAAGTAAATTCTAATATTTTTTAAGGAATTCTCGAGATTGAGAAAGACACTGTAAAACACTCTACAGGTACAGGAAACAAAGCAAGATGTTAAACAATATTATTTATCTCGTGATAGATCCTTACTTTCAGATATTTATTAAAAATATATTTAAAATATGAAGTTTTTTTTAATAATTTTAATGCGTTAATATTACAAATAAAAATTATTTATAAAAATTATTTTAATATATTTTAAATAAAAAATATTTTTAAAAAATATCATCATCCTCCTCCATGTTATCAAATACGGCATAGTCTATGCCGCGAATTGCAAAAAAAAAAAAAAAAAAATGTTAGCGTAGGGCTGAAGTGATATGATTTTTCAACGGCTCACTTCATATATGTCAAAAACTGACACGACGTTTTCTCAAACGTTCCTTCAGCTGGCAGTAACGTAAAAGCCAGGTGGTAAATGAGGACAAAACGGTCACCTCAACGTTCATTCTTGCAAGCTCTTTTTTACTTTTTCTCGGACAAGCAAACCCTCTAACATTGCAAAAAAGTGACAAAGGTGGAGAGGAGATTTACCTGGTGTTAGGCGCGGGGCAGAAGGTAATTTGGTAATCGGCGGAGGCACAAGTGAAGGTACTGGTCTTATCATCGTAAGCGTAGCTGTAAGCGCGTGGACAGGCGTTCTTAAATATCTCGGAATACGAAGAAGGCTTGCAAGTATCGGGTGTACCATATGCACCGCTACAACAATACTGTGGTGACCTAAACGCTTCACAAGCGCTCTTACATGCCACGCTCTCGCCTCCCGTGCTAGTAACCTTAAGCTCCGAAGGACACGCGCCATTCAAATCCACCACGCATCCAGTGCTTGTACAATTCTGACCAGAACCGCCTTGGGGGACAACAAGCAATGGCAAGTTGTACCCATCTACAAGGCTGACATCAAAATAATCCATCCCTCCATAGCCGTCGATCTTGAACTCTGCTAACGTAGCCGGAGGAGCTGCACCAGTGCCTGAACATTCTAGTTTTCCAGAGCCACAATCCCCTGTTAGGCACGAGAATTTTCCTGTGGAGTCTTGAGAGCAATATGTGCGGCCCCATAAACGTCCACCCCATGAAGCTGGTGCAGTAATGGTTTTTGACTCCCCCTTTTGAAGGGAAAAACCAGTCGTGGAAAGAGCTGGTGCGTCTGCGTTGGACAGAATGCCTGGCCATACTGTGTAGCCACACTTATTTGTTATTGTAAAAGTTGTTGAAACAACACCTGAGAAAAAAATGAACATTAATTTCAAGAACTCAAAGAAACGAAGCAATTATAATTACAAAAACTCTCTTGAAAATATTATAATTACCCGAAATGAGTAAATGGGCAATGAAGAAGGATGATAAAGGGATAGGTAAAGTTCGTTGAGACATTGAAGAAGAATTGATAAGAGAAATGTAGAGAGGTAACAAGAAGAAGAGAAGTGTTTAGTAATGTGATTAGCAATGACACCAAACTCTTCTTCTTCTTGTGTCGTGTATGGAAATGAGGTAATGGGAAGACAGAACAGGGTATTTATAGACAGAGTCACAGAGAACAGGATATCAAAAAAACAAAGTCGGTATTTGATGGGGCCTAAAGGGCTGAGGATAGGAGATGGGCCAACAAAATTTAAGGTGACGAAGAGCCGCATCGTTTAAAATGGCATTTGAGTAATTAAATATAGTAGTTAATAGTTTGTTTAGGTGATTAAAATTGATTTGCTTAATTAAGGATTTTTTAGATATGGTAATTAAAAATTATTTAAAATCTTGATTTGGAAGCTAAATTGATTAAGAAAATCATACAATAAATTATTTAGATAGTGGAATGGAAGCACTATCTGAACTACAAAGAATTAATTAAGTCTTGCTGCTGTGTGTTGACATTTTAAATATTCTGATGGATATAAATAAATGTCAAATAACTTTTTTAACTTAAAAATTTAAAAGTATAAGCTATTATTTGATGTTTTTGTAATAATTTTATAGTATAATTATATGTTTAATTTTATTAAATATAATAAGATAATAAGATTTAAACTAAAATTAAACTCGTAAATATTTAATTATTAAAATTTTAATATTATATTAAATAATTATTTTAACTAAAAAATAAATAAATAAATAAATTATTAGGTGAGAGGCGTCTTTCAATTTTATACTTGATAGCACTTCACTTTTTTTTACCCTAGAATCGCTAGAAGATATGTACTACACTCTAGGGAAAATTTTGTCTTGCAAATATGAAAGTGATCCTACCAAATCCCATCAAATTTGTTACGAGCACTATATTTCCCTGTTAGCACCAACCTTATTAAATTGATTATATTATATTATATTATATTATTTTCTTTCCTCCAGCAACAAGTCATAATTATGAGAAGATGGGACTACAGTTCATCAACTGTTAATTTCTTTGCTATTTTAAGATTTCCTTTTGAGAAATTTTACATCATTAATTATCACATTAAATACCATTAGCTATTATATGAATTCACTTTAATAAAACAAATAAAAACATGGAATAAAAATCACATATAATCCTATTAAAAATATCTTCGTCTAATAATTTTAAAACTAATTTTTTTATTCTCTTCTCACTTTATCTTCCCATCCAACACCTATATTTTTTTTTCACAGAGTAATATAAAATCTCTCATTTATTGCCTATGATAACAGCCATAATGAATATGTGACAGTAGAAGTGGGATAATTATTTTTTTAAGTGTTTTTTTAATTTAAAAATATATTAAAATAATATTTTTTTAAAAAATTATTTTTAACATTAACTTATCAAAACGATTTAAATTCATAAAAAAATTAAATTGAAAGTAAAAAATAAATAAATTTGCATGGAACGGGTTTGCACCTCTCTCTAAATCCAGTAACCAGCTTTAAACAAGAAGGGAAGAGAAGCCAGGTGACGGGGAAAGAAAAGGGTAAGAAAGCTAGCTTACTGTAAGCTCAACACCACTCTTTAAACGTGAGCGGACTCCTACAATAGAATGTTGCACGCTACAAAGCCATGGACATGCATGGTTATTAGTTGTAGCAATGTTTTTTTATCTGTAAGAAAGTGTTTTCTTTCCTGTTTTGTATGCCATCCAAATGCTTAGATTTGTTCTTTACTCCAAGAATTGTCTATGCATTTTGTTTTAAAATTACGAATTCCACTTGAGAAGTGTTTCAGAAACAAATTTATGGAAACAAGTGATAGGAGTTTGGAAACTCGGAATATGGTAAAATTGGAATGAAGTGAGTCGAATGCGGCACGCGGCATTCTTGGGTGTTTTATAATCTCTTAGCATTATGGACAATGGAAGTGTAATCTTCGGTTAGCTTTTCAACAATGACACGTCTGTCTTCGGAATAGTCGACGTTCAAGCTTTGTAATCCAAGTTCTTCATCTCTGTTGACAATTCATTGCCAATTAGCACCAACCCAAACCTACTGACTGGCTCGACGATCGATGCTAGAATGTCCCTGAGTTGCAAGAGGGACAGTTAAAGTTGGGTTCAACTTACAACAATATTCAAGATCCCGAATCTCATAATATCTTGGGTAGTTTTAGCGCCAATCAGGGTTTCTCAAGGATGAAAGTGGTGCCCAGAAGTTAATAAGTCTTGCCCGAAAGCAACTACTCTGGTAGATATTTGGCATCAAGAAATATCTGCTTCCATTGATTTCCAAATATCTAATCGAGGCCCATCGAATATAGGAAATATCTCAGACATAAAGTTATAAAAGTTCGATTTCCCTATCCAACATGACAAAAACATAGCAGTAGTTTTGAGAATTTTGTATTAATTAAGCCACCGGCTTAGACTAGACTGGTTGTGTTAACTCTTGCAAGTTAGGTATCTTGGCATGCTAACTCTATGCACACATGTAATTGATTGAGTAATTGATTGTTTCTTTTTCGCCATGGGATCACCTTTACCTATAGTAAACCTAAATGGCGGCCCAGAGAACCTTCAAACCGACACGTTTTCCTTTTCTTTTTTTTTTTGGACATTCCCTCTCTGAAACATTTTTTGTAACAAAAATGTTCTGGGACAGTCTTAAACAGTGAACTAGAACAATGTGTTCAGTCCACTCCTGTTTTCTGAAGGGTTGCTGTTCGATAAGTTTGGCAAGAACCAGCTTAGAATATCTACTCATTAAAAGAAGAGAGGGAAGAAAACTAGGGCTGCTCTTCAATCGCATTCGCTTCATGTTTGGAGAATGTGAAACAAATTAATCAACGGGAGGATGATATTGGACACTCACTTGACTTTAAATCTAAATCTAGAGTAATGATACCCTTGACGAATCGTATTCAATTGTTTTTATTTTTTAATATAGATGAATTTTTAACAAAAAAATAATGAGAATAATTTTAAAGATTATAAATTTATGATATTAAATAGAAGGTGTAGTTAATTTAATTTCTTATCTGTATTCTAAAAATTTATTCTTATAAAATATTTTTAACACATGCCATATATCATTGTCACAGGACTGTTGCTGCCACTAATCCTCGACGAGAAGTCGCACTCTGTGACGTCCTGCAAACAACAAATTGAGAAACTCCAAATTTATTTTGCTTTCTGACACAAAAACCAAACTGAAGGAAATAATTCCCTGGTTTCTTATGACGAAAACTCTTCTATTTTGTGTCTTACCCCTTGTTTCATACTCTATAACTCACAAGGATATAGATTTCTTGTGCATTTTTTCCTCCCTTGGCCATTTCAGGACTGCCGCCCTGAGTCTCTTAAAACCTTGTTTGTTTTTATATTTTAAAAGAATTTTTTTATTTTTTTATTTTTTTATTTTAAATTAATAGTTTTTAATATTTTTATATATATTGTTTTGATAAAATGATGTTAAAATAATTTTTAAAAAATAAAAAAAATATTATTTTAATGTATTTTCAAATGAAAAACACTTTAAAAAGTAACCGCTAACACACTTCTAAACATTATTTTATTTTAAATAAAAAATATGATTTTACTTTAAATTAATAGTTTTTTGTGTTTTTAGATTATTTTGATGGTATGATGTTAAAAATAATTTTTAAAAAATAACTATTAACACACTTCTAAATATATTCTAAATCAAAGTTATTAAACTTGGCGTAGATCAAATTTTAGGCCTGACTTCTAGTTTATACTGGTCATAAAAAAAATATTTTTATCAATACTGAATAACCATTTAATTTATAACTCAAGTTTTAAATCAAGCCGGCCGAGTTTAATAATTTTGCTGCAAATGAGCAAGAACAGTTTCTTACATAAACCCAGTGATGTAAATTGCAATTTACAGGGCATCCCAAGGAGCAACTTATTCCCAGTTTTGTTTACTTGGCTTTCCAAAAGTTCCTCTTGTATTCGTCTTGGTTAATTCGAGAAGTAGTCGGCAGCACAGCTTATTTAATTCGCCATTTGCCTCCTACCTTATCATTTTTTGTCCCCCGCCAGAGAAACTCTTATCTCTTGTAGGGTCAAGTTGTTAATTTTGGAGTTAGGTTAAGCAATTGGACGGCATGCAGCATCACTCAAATTGGCATTTTCTTTTCTGCTTGCTGTGCAAAAAACAGATTGTCCTTAGTACAAACTGCAATGAACCTTAAAATGTTAGCTCTTCGGAGTTCAGAGCCATTATTTTCACTGCCAAGCATCGTTGCGTATTGTTGGGAGAGGAATTTCCTAATTCTTATGATTAAGTTAATAGTGAATGTTATCCCCCAAGTATTTGGGACTATGACATCTGATATAACTTTGGCATGAAGCACTTGCCTGCAAATTTCATATTTTCAACAGAATTTTAGCTAACTCAGTAAAACTACCTCTAGGATGTGATCCTTGCATGGCTAGCAGGGGCGGAGGAGCATAGAAGACTGAGGTGGGCTGTATCACAGGTAGAAAAATAGATTTTCAAAAAAAACATAATATCCCATATTATAAGTATAGCTTTTTTTTTTACCTTTTTCCAAATTTGTATATGTAAATAGTCACGTCTGTATTATTTCTTATTACCCTCGTATCTTTTCATTGGGCTTCTTAGCCTTCGACATCCCATTTCTCTTCTTACTCATTGAATAAATCTCTAGAATTTTCTATTCCAGAGGAAAGAACCCATTTTATATATCCCATTTTATATGTATTTGATTCATAGAAAAATACTGAAAATTTTAATTTTAAAAAAAATAAAATTAGAAAAATATAAGTTTGGAAGTGTGGTTGCGGTTGTTTTTTAAAGTGTTTTTTGTGCCGAAATATATCAAAATGATATTTTTTTTAATTTTTAAAAATTATTTTTAAAATCAACGTATCAAAACGAGCCAAAACATACCAAAAAATTAATTTTTAGAAAAAAAAATTGAATTTTAGCTCTCTACTCTTTAGCCCCATCTCATAGCAGCAAATAAATACTCAATCAACCATGAGAAGTGTAGTCTAATTGGTTAGGCTCTAGGTTTATTCCCTAAAAATCACTAGTTCGAGTCTCACAAATCTCAAGGTCACTGAAGATGTATCATTAACTTCAGAACTCGTAGAATTAATCAAGATATACATGAACTGACCCGAAAATTCATATTAATAAAAATAAATAAATAAAAACTCAATCGAACTTCATCATATTTCACATACTTACTACATTTTTTGCCACCTGCTTAACTCCCATCGGTATGGAGTATTGTTTTCTTAGCTCATTCTTCGATTCATAATGCAAAAGTTTCCATATATCATTAGTGAAGTGATGGAAAACAAAAGTCCTGAAACCAGAGCATCTATTCAATAATGGATATTGAAAAACAATTTATGTTTATTTGTTATAGACTAGGAAAAAAAAAATTCCTTGCTCCACAGTAATTGCTATTGGAAACAGTTCCAGCTGAAGAATTAGAGCGTAAAATGTTGAAATTTAGGCACTAGAGAAAAAGGTATTTTCACTCCAGTGAAGCTAAACATTTCTGGAAATCTCGGGAACCTATTGATGCCGAAAATGTTGAAAATTAGGCAGTAGACAATCCAGGAAAACAATTTTAAAGGTAGAAGCAATAGCACCATTGTGATATACAGCAGGATCATGATAGACGCAACTACAGACTCGCACTGATATGTATGAATGTGATGCAAGCATATAGAGATTAGAAACAAAGAATGGATGCCGTCCAAGTTAATTGTCAAAACAAATATCATCAGGCATTATATAGATCTGATTCACACCATTTGAAAACTAAGTATAGGCATCACTGGCTGACTAATCACAGCTTTATCATCATGCGCTTTGTAGCTTTCCATAGACAGAAGTGATAACAATAATTAAGCAATCTGGATGGTATGGCATCAGCTGATGCAAAAGGCATATCAAAGTAGAACCATTATTGAGTAAAAATATTGCTGAATTGAACAACTCACCTCGTAGCTATCTATCATGACAAATACGTTACATCTTATACTATGTATTGCCTCATGTCCTACGAAACTATGACCCCCAGTATCGCCCAAGCAGGGAAAGAGACAGAAAAAATGAAAAACAAAGGTGCATGTCAAGTTAGCTTCTAGGCAGATCATTATTGATGAGCCAGTCGTGTGGGAGTAAGCAATGTGCCCACACGCACCTACAGACCGGGGCAGAAGAGGACTGTGGATTATTATTGCTATTGCTATGTACCTTCACAAAAACTTAGTAAAGGTACTGGACGGCCATATACGACACAATGATAGCACGCTTTTAAGATGATTCCTTCCTTGAAGTAAATAAGTAATTATCCAGTACCATTCTTGTGTGGCGGTATAGCCCTTAGCGCAAAGATAGAACCACGCAAGTTTATCCAAGTAAATGCGTATCGGACCATCTAGTACTCTTTTTCTGAGGTCTGTACATCAGCTCAAGTGTCCAACGGTTTGCAAGTCCCAGACTCCCAATGTTTCTCACCGTCCAAAATAAAATAAAAAACAAAGGAGAACAAAAAGGAATGAAGGATTCGTTTGTTTGCAGAAAAATTATTTTTTTTTAGAAAATAAATTTCGGGGAAAGTAAATTCTGGAAAAGTATTTTCTGATATTTGGTAGTGTTATGGAAAATAAACTGGAAAACACTTTCCAGTGTTTGGTTATGTTATGAAAAATAAACTGGAAAATAATTTATACATGGTTCTCTTGGTATATAAATTTGGGGAAATAAATATTAAAAAAAGCATATAAAATACTTACACAATCAAGACAATAAAACTGTTTTGAAAATTATACAATTCAAAGTTCACAATGATTAGAAATTGCGCAATGAAATCCATCGTCCCACAAATTTATCTATATGTAACAAATATAATTAAACACTAATCATAAATTAATCAAAGCAAAATAAAACAAGCACATCTATAAATATAGCAAAAAAAATAATAATTGTGGCAAAAAAAAACATGCTTTTTAGTGTTATCAACATTTTTATATTTGATTCTGTTAATTCCCCTTATTAAACTTCCTCAGTCTCGGTGGATTCCCCTGCAATCACCTCTCATGCCCCTTCCTCTAATTCCCCTTCCCCGGTTTCTCTCATCTCCCCTTCCCCTGGTTTCTCTCTTCCCCTTCCCATTATCCCCTGGTTTCTCCCTTCCCCTGGTTTCTCTCTTCCCCTTGCCCTGGTTCCCCTTCCCCTGTTCGGTTTAGGTTTCGGTTTCTCCCTTCCCCTATCATCCCCTTCCCCTTCCCCTTCCCCTGTTCGGTTTCGGTTTCTCTCTTCCCCTTCCCCTTCCCCGGTTTCTCCCTATTTGGTTTCTGTCATCCCCTTCCCCTTCCCCTTCCCCTGTTCGGTTTCTCTAGGTTTCTGTCATCCCCTTTCCCTTCCCACTCCTCCTTCCCAGTTCTCCTCCCTCTCTCACCCGACTACTTCTACTGGGACTTGAAAAAAAAAGAGCAAGGGTTGATTAATTCCTTGATATGGTGGCTAACCGGGGACAAGGAAACCGGGTAGGGAATGCTTTTTGCTGGGAAAGTTTGGCCATTTTGCTTTGATTGGTTCACAGTAATCTTCAGGGTAGCAAGGGTTGATTAATTCCTTGATATGGTGGCTAACCGGGGACAGGGAAACCGGGTAGGGAATGCTTTTTGCTGGGGAAGTTTGGCCATTTTGCTTTGATTGGTTCACAGTAATCTTCAGGGTAGGGATTTTGCTTTGATTTGTGGTTTGTTTGGTTCTGCAGAATGTGAGTGAGGAAGAATGGAAATGATGCAATTGTTGTTGCGTCCCAATTGTTGACGAAAAGAGAGAGACCGTGATTTGAGCATGTGAGAAAAATGAGTGTAATGAAAGAAAAGGAAAGTGTTTTCCGGTTCTTCTCAAAAGGAAAACACTTTTTTTTATTAAAGTTGTCTTTTCTGTGTTGACCGGAATTAAGTTTCCGTTGACTAGTTTTCCATGTTGTTGCCAAACATGGGAAAACAAGGAAAGTGAATTCCAAGAATTCACTTTCCTGCAATCAAACACAAACACGGCCGAAGGGAAAAGGGAAGGAAAGGGGAATGGTAATGGGCCTGGCCTTCAAGAGCAAAAGATATGACTCTACAAGCCGTGTTTACATCCACGAGCCTAAGCCCAAGCTATATAGTCTATAATTCTATGAGGTGGCTCGTCAGTGTTGTGCCCAGTATAAATTGCTGAGATCAATGAGACACTTATTAGACGCTTTGTGGAGAAAATATGCAATGATAAAAAATTATTTATATTACAAATCAATATGATTAGATTCACTCGGCATTTGCTCATCAAGGCCATGGAGGAAACGGGCGAGGGAATTTTTGGCAGCTGTGATTGCAGTTTCCACTTCCTGCTCATTTTCTTCTGCAACTCCCTTGCGTTCTTGAACTGCATGCATTCTTCACACATGTTTATGTAGTTCCTGCTTGATAGATCATTCTATCATAGGAAAGATAGATGATAAACAATTCAATATTACCATTGAAGGCATCCTTGCAACCAATTATACAGACAGACCACGCTCTCTGCTTCTTGGACTATATAATGATATAAGCATGCGTAGAATGTGTAGGGTTAAATACGCTGGGTTCCCAAGAGCCAAGTAATCGTCCGGGAAGCAATGAAGTCTCCTGTTGATAGTTCTTTATTTCTTCAGTTGGGAAAAAAAAGAAGAAAGAAAGCCAAGTGATGGTTCATGTGGTGGCTTTATATGAATTCTCACCCCCTTTTTTCTTTCCAAACAACATGTTTTCATCAACAAACTCGCAGTAGGAATCGTTAGCCCATTGTTAGAGATATCTCATGAACGACTCTGATATGCAGTAACTGATACACTTAGGGTGACATTTCACTGACCTGACTGTCAAAATCAATGCTTCGAAGTGCATAAACTTCATTGATAACTTTTATGTCTCTGTTAATCAGGCCACCGAACCAACTAGTTGCTATATCAATGTACTCGTGTGACCCCTGAAAATTGTACAAGAAACATGTAATGTGTCATCTTGGAATTTTTGTTTTCCATTTTCATGTGTAATCATCATAAATCTTCAAATACAATCTCCAGCTTCCTTGGAGTTCTAATTCATTATTTCCACTTACCACGCTTATGCAAGCTTCTGCTTGCGGAAGCTAAATGCAATAAGACATAATCAAGACTAGGGAAGTGAGAATTGCATCCATAAGTTGTAGACCAAGAAAAGAGCTGTAATGATAGGTTTGCGTTCAATACCGAATTGGTAGTGAAGAAAGTTAAAATAAGATCAGTGTTGTCTTCAATTAACAGATTTCATAATTGGAGTTAGACCAGAAGAAGATTGAAGAATTTGAGATATGCGTTCATAACCCCAACTGTATTGCCATTCAAAACAACAACCGAAGGTAATAATTGCTTACCATGCCTCCTCTTCCACATTGTATTCGCTTTCTCCAGATTCTTCATTGTCATCGCCAATAATCTTTTCCTCCAGACCAGAAAATCCCTGCAGCCTACTCCAATCACCATCTTCTGTAGGCATGAATCAAAGCATCCATCAGTTCAGTTTCTACATCCCGCAACAATTTGATCCCTACCCACACATTGCACATAGCAATCAAGATTTAAGAACACATTTATAATGCTAAAACTCGATGTTAAAGATTCTCTACAAGACAAGATATACACCTATGATGTTCTTGCATGGCACACAGTTTACTTGATTGAGAGAAATAAAAGCCACACCATGAAACGAACATCTTTCTCATTAAATACGCAACAAGTCTTGTTCCACGATTAGTAACATTAAATGCATTAGCATGCACCAAAGCTAAGATTACTTCCACGCATTTGCTTCAACTTGATACCCCATATTTCACAGCAAGGCAAAACACAAACACAGACAACGTAGCTAGCTAAGCCAACCATAATCTCTTAAAAAAGTTACTCAAGGATAGTGTTTAAAAGATACAGAGCTCACTACCGATATAATTTTATTGCCTCCGCTTTCCTTGCCGCACATCCGGTCCTGGTCTCTGCGACAAAAACACGCACATTATCTTCATTTGCCTCCCTCGCTAAAAACATATAACAGCTAAAAAATCAACGCACTCCGAAAGAGTAAAGACACATAATATTACCACAGAAGTACCTTGACTAACATTACGCATCGAATACGTCTTACTCAAGTGAAGCCACCCTAGAAAATCCCAAGCAAGACACAATTTAAACTGCAAAGAATAGCTTTAACGTTGGTGATTTTATTTTATTTTTTTTTTGGGGGGGGGAGGGGAATAAGAAGGGAAGTTAATTTGCGTTCACCACTTGATAATGCGTTTGATTTGAGGTGGAGAAAAAGAAGCCAGCTCCATGCCCCAACGAATGGCAAGTCGAGCCTCGCGTTTTTTCTGTTTGCGGCTTTTGTATGATTCAGAATTCGAATCGCTTGCATTTCCTCCTTGTCCAAAAATCAGAAGTTGTTTCTGGACCGCGTGATAGAAAATTAACGTTACGATTAGAAGCTGTAACTATAGTGAGAGAGAGAGACGAGGAGAGATGGCTTTGATGGATAAAATTAAAGATTTAGAGAGGAGGTAGTTGAACGCAGCATGACAGAAGCAATGGTTAGGTAGAAACGGCCATTTGCCGGATCAGACGAGCCATTGCTAACAATTGCTGCTTCTTTGAGGCGCTGCAGCTATGCTGCCATGGCAAGTCATTTTTGAAAGAAGAGTTCGAATCACGCCCGGTAATTTTGAAAACCCATACAGCGTGGGCCTAGAGCTATGGCCTATTAGAAATGGATAAATGAAGACGAGTGGCCTATCATAGACTCCACTCGCCCGCAAACTCTCCACAAAGCTTCTCCCACATGCCACACCCTCATCTACTCTCTCTCCATTACTCTGATATTAAATCTGAATCGAGAGTCAACTCAAAGTAAAACCCGAGTTACATTTGAGGAGTAGATTAACTTGAATTAATTAAAATTTAATTAAAAAAACATTAAAATAAAGTCATTTTATAAAAAAGAATATTGAAAAAAACAAGGTTAATTTTTTTATTTTTTATAAAATACAACCTATATTGGGTTTTAAATTAACCAACCAACCCAGACAAGAATTAATAACATTGCTCATAACTCTAAAATCGTGTTCGGGAAAGCTATTGAAACTATATTTTCTTAAAATTTAAATTTAAAAAAAATAATTATATTTTTATTTTGATATATTGATTTTAAAAATAATTTTTAAAATATAAATAAAATTATTTTAATATATTTTTAAATAAAAAATATTTTAAATTACAAACCGTATTACAATTTCAAACAGATCCAACTTCCATGTGATTCCCTTCTCTTTGTATGCAAAAGCAAAAATGGTGGCTGATGCCAAGGCGTTCTCTTTCAAATGGTGTTCGTTATAGACATAGGAACTTCCATAAACAAGACACAAATTCTCCTCTAGACATAAAACTCTGATCATGGAAAGAGGGATGTCGAACAAAATTAACTCAAATTTAATTAGTTGAATCCCTTGTCATTCTTGATAGAGTGTGTTATTTTAAAAAAATATTATTTTGTTTAAAAAAATATTAAAATATTTTTTTATTTTTCTAACATCAACATATTAAAATAATTTAAAAAATAATATTTTTTTATATCAAATATACTCTTAAAATTAATTCAAAAAATAAATCGGGGTCTCATACTCGAGGTCTGGCCAATCTTTGCCGATATTGAGAACTGATGAGTGCAGATCAAATGTATCCTGAGCTGCTATGGCTATCCATAGCTCAACTGACTCCTGTCATCATTTTTCTTGAGAAAAAAAACAGACAAACGAAAAGGTAAAGATGGGGTCATGTCGTCGGACTACTTATCTTTTGTTTGAGAAAGAAAAATCACAGTCGTTTAGGCTTTCTCACTTGACATGTCTGCCCATCCTTATCCAAGAAATTGTAGTTATCCATTTTTCAAGTGGCAGAAGCCATCCTTTTCATAAGTAGAGAGACAATCGAGGCCAGTAATTATCTCCAACTCCAAGAAAATATGTAAATTTCTATCCATCACGTTATGAACAGAATCTGTATACTGTGGCTTATCCAAATGGGCATGCTATCAATTATAAACAAGATAACTTGAAAGTTAATTTCAGCTCTAGCCATCATCTAGCACAGGTCCCATCTCGCAATAAAACATTTATTAAAAGGATTTATATGCTAGCTCCAAGTGAAAAGGGAAGTCTTATTTTCCCTTGTAAATTACAAATGAAATATCCTTGTGATATTGAGGACGGATGGACACAGTTTTATGGTTTGATTTTTTTATCGTAATATATATTTAATTGTCAATATTTTATTTGATTTTGTAAACTTTATTTTGTTTTGATTAGGAAGAGAAATTGGAGATAATCTTAGGATTTGCTTTGATTTTTTTATTTGCTTTCCATGTTAAGTAGCTTTTTCAAACGTATATATCAGACGTATTAAGGTTCAAGAAAATCAAGAATTTAGTTGTTTTTTTGTTTTTGGTATTTTAAGGTTTTGACGAGGAAAAGAACTTAAATTAAATCTTTAGGCTATGTATATCAAACAATAATTCTTGGACCATCGACAACTGGTTGTGGTATATCTGAGAAGGAGGCCCTGAAATATTTGATGCATGAATATCAAAGCATGTGCAGATAAGAATCTATGGTTGCAGCCTTGCAGGCCGTAAAAAAGGCAACTATTTACATGATTACAAGATTGAGGTCCGATCCTGGCTACTTGAATCCATCCCCAGTTGGAATCATCACCTCTGTATCAGCTGAAACTGATTAGGGTATCTATAATTCAGGGTTAAATCCAGCCCAGTAAACAATTTTGCAGCTACCAGCACTGATCAGTTTCCCATCTTCGCTTAGTGTAGGCAGGAAATCCAGCAGCTACAACATTTGTTTCCATTGTTGCTGCAGACATTACAAACGGAGAGCTCATTTGCCTTCCAGGTCTAAAAAGCGAGCGATCATAATCTGCACGTTTGTCAGGGTCCGACAGAGTTTCATAAGCTTCGTGTACTTTAATGAACTCATAAGCTGTGTCTTCCTTTTGAAAGTTAGCTGCAACATCAGGATGCAATGTTCTTGCTAGCTTTCTGTAAGCAGCCTTGATTTCCTGGCAAGTGGCACCCATTTGAATCCCGAGAACTTCGTAGAGAGATATTTGCGTGGCATTGCGGGATGGTGGTCGCTCGGCGGTGGAAGCGCAGGAGGCAGAGACACTGAAGGGGCGGAAGCTGGCACGAAATGGAAGCGAATGAGGCTGATTGGTCGAGAACTTTGAGCCAATGAAAGGAGAAGAGGAGGAGCTGAAAGACGCTAGAGAAGATGTGGAAGCCATGATTGAAAATACACTAACGATACTTGTGTTTCCTCGTGTGCTGTGTGGTTAAGGAGGTTGAGGAGTTAAGGAAAGGATGAGTCGTTATTTATAAGGAGGTGGGAAATTGATTAACCATGGTTAGTTTGGTGGATTGGCGAATTATGGACTTATCTATTTACAGGGATCTTGTATCTTAAAGGAGGGCAAAAATTATCACTCTGATTGTGCAGTACCCTTGTGAACTTCACAGATTAGAAACCACGATTCTCTGTAAAAACAATTATGGGGTTACCATCATATTTTATGTTTTTGATGGATGCATGTATCTCTTTTATTAGTTATTAGTGACTATGAATTATCAAGAAATGGCCTTGCAGCTTGTACCTGTATTTGATAATACAAGTTAATTTTATGAAAATAAATAAAATTTCCAGCCATTTGTGCTCTGCTAATCGCGTATTTGACGCGTTCGGACTTCTTTGTCTCGTCTACAAGAACCATACTTGAGCATCAACTTGCAATGCCATGGGCATTTTAAAAGCTGAGCCTTGCATTAAAACCAGGTAAAGGCTGTTAAAAATAATGAGATTAGAGCCATTTCATGCTGGGATAATTCTTCTCGAATAGGAGGTGACAAAAAGACAAATTTCCTGATATAAATTGTTTCATTCGACAAAGCTTACAGTAAAACATAAGACGAACATCAACTGTTCCAATAATATAGGATAGGATCGTCTAGATAAACCGTCAAGCTGACTCAGAGATGATCACAAAGTATAGAAAATACTATTATAATGGTAAATACAAAAATAATAACTTAAAGTACTTCTGCGCCTATAATGATTCAGATTCCAGAGGTGTGACGCAGACCCACGTTAGATGAGTAAGAGATTGCTCCGTAGAAGTTGATTAATTAGAGAGAATAGTAAGATAAACAAGAGGCAGGGTAATGGAGTAGGGAACGACTAAGATTTTTTCCGTGTTCTAATTTTTTTCGAGGACGTATATTGGATTAATTTTTTAATTTTTATGTATAATACTGATTCCATAAATATGTAAATTAATATTAACCAACTAAGGTTTTCGCTCTAACCTTAGCAAAGTGTTAGATAAATTATAGCATATAGTTTTCAGTCATATTAATGTAAATATTTATAGTTGAATAACAAGATGTCTCTTGAACTACCACGAAATTTTAGTCGACGACGAGAAATTCATCTCTCTGGGTCCATGGATGTGGATAAGAAGAAACCATGGTGTCGTGGAAGAGTGGCAATGTCCCCCCCGCCCCCCGGGAAAGAAAAAAAAAAGAAAAAAAACTGAGGACGAAGAAAGAGGAGCAATGTCCCTGTCAATATTTTATTGCCTTGCCTTCAACATGAACGGAGAAAAGGAAATACTTTTTTGGCAGCTCGGTGTATTTTGTTTTAATTATATTTTTTTAAAAGAATATTTATCTTAAAAAATATGGAATTGGTATTTTTATTATTATTTTTTAATAATTTTAATGTATTAATTTTAAAAGTTAAAAAATATATTTTAATATATTTTTTAAAAAAACTTTTAAAAACATTATACATTACAATATTAAATACAGCTGAAATCGGTTGGTAGCTAAAAGGGTCCATATATTGATATATTTGTGGTCCTTGAAAACTCAATCCATTTGCCAGCTTGAAGGGCACTGGACTTGATTCGTTTAACCTAAGACTGGGCTGTGTGCTTGTCGAGTCTAATCCGTGTGGTTGTACCTGCCATCTCATCCACATTTGGAGATACCGCGTCAGGAAAGGATGTCTGGTCTTGTCCCATTTCAGTTCGATTGCAACCAAACGCAAGACACCGACAAGTCGACAACGGAGCCATTGACTTGAAGGCTGTACCGATCAGGCCATTGCTACGTGCTTGCTCGCTATGCTCCATGGACACTTATAGAGATGAGTCCAGCCTTGGCCCATAATCGTAAATACCAATTGAAAGTGAGGCCCAAGTCTGTTTGACCCGGTTCATTGAGGCTGTAGACTAGTGGTTGTATATTTGGAGAACGAAAATGGGTATCAGTTCCCATCGTATTTGTTTATTTGCCTGTACTTGCTGTCTTGCTCCTCTTTTCTTCTTTTTTTGGTGAAATGCTGTCTTGCTTGTTAATACGTGGCATGGATTTTTCCATGCATTGAGCTGTTTTTTTGGCGCTGTGTTTCAATTCAAACCAAGATTGCGAGCGAGTCTTAGAACTTGTGCTTCTTTCAGTGTATTTGATATTTCTGTCTGGCAAAGCCTCTGTCTTTGGGTCACTGTTCTTGTTTTTGCTTTTGCTTTTGCTTTTTGGAACTGCTCCATCTTTTTGCGTTTCCACTTTAAAAGTAGAGGAATTGGGCACTTCAAATCGCTACACCTCTAGTTCAATCAGTGGACAAAATTCACGCATATGGCTTGTAGACATTGGACACTCTATCAGTAGTGGATAGAAAACCTTGAAACTTCCAAGTCTGTTTCAGCTTTATCTATCATTCCAGATCCCTCTCGGACCAAGATAAACAAGAATCCAATTCTCTATGAAAAAGAATCCGAGTCCATTCCTCTTGTCGGCATAAAGAAAACTCATTTTCCTTGAGATGGAGTATGTTCCAGTAGTATTATAATTTCAAGAACAGAGGGCTTGAATTTTACTGTTCAGCACCTCAATGTCAAAATCATAGCATTAGCACAAGTAAGAATTCATAATTCCAGGCTGAAAAAATGCCGCCTTGGGACATGATACAAGAGATGGAGGTCCAATCTGGACTATTTACAACAGCAAATAATCCTCAATATTTGGGGGTCAATACTGTATCTTACAATTTCATCTAGCAATCTAAGGGACTAAAATCGATTAGGATCTATGATCTTACAGCCTCTTTTCCCAGTTACCAGCACTGATCAGTTTCCCATCTCTGACTTGTATACCCAGAAAATCCTGTTGCCATTGTTGTTACAGTAGCAGCAGACATCACAAACGGAGAGCCCATTTGCCTTCCTCGTCTATAAAGGGAGCAATCATAATCTGCACGTTTTTCAGGATCAGACAGGGTTTCATAAGCTTCGTGGACTCTCATGAACTCGGAAGCCGTGTCCTCCCTTTGACCGTTAGCTGCAACATCAGGATGCAAGATTCTAGCCAGTCTTCGATAAGCTGTCTTGATCTCCTGACACGTGGCGCCCATTTGAATTCCAAGAACTTCGTAAAGAGATGATGCAGATGTTGGTGTTGCAATGCATGATGTGGGTCTCTCGGCGGTTGAAGCGCAGGCGGCGGAAACTCGAAAGGGGCGGAAGCTGACGCGAGACGGTGGTGGTGAATGAGACTGATTGGTGGAAACTTTTGAGCCAATAAAAGGAGACGCGGAGGAGCTAAAAGATGCGAGACAAGTTGTGGAGGCCATGTTTGGAAAGTAAAGCGTGTTTTGCCGTGTTGTTGTGTTGTTGAAGGATGCTGAGGAGATGAGGAACGGGTGACTTTGTTATTTATAGAGAAGTTGAGGATTGGTTAACCATGGTTAGTTTGGTTGGTTAACGAATTGTCGTGGGCTTATCCATTCGGTGGTTTTTGGATCTGTGACATGCTGACTCAGAAAACCGTCGGCGTTGCAAGAATATTGTACCTTGCAGGCGTTTGCAGCCCACGGTATGTTTTGGATGCTTGTGAATTGTTTTCTAGAAGCCTTCCCTTTCGAAACTTATTGAGTAAATTGTCTTTAGTCCCAGAATTTTAAATTCAATTATAAATTAATCCTTTTTGTTTGAAAAATTATAACTTAATTTCTATAGGAATTTAAATTATGAATTGGTACGTTAGGGGTTAAGAAGAGACCAGAAAATATTTTAACATAACAATGGTCAACTAGAGTTAAGGGACTAGGTTATAGGTTTTTAAAAATTAAAAACACAGAGACTAAAGAATAATTTACCCTATCTTATTGGGTTTTGAACTCTAATTTCCTTGTGCACAAATCCTTCCAAATGAATCCATAGATTAATTTCTCCTACAGTTCATTCCACTGCATGTCACTTCATAGCTTTTAAAGATTAGATTTTCATGGAAATGGTATGAGAAGAGTCTGGCATAAATTAAATACTAAGAAAATAGCGGCAAAAATCTTCTATTTAGATCTGATCAGACTTTGTCATCTATTGGCTATTACATGTCGTGGTCTTGCTTCCTAAAAGAGTTCATCTTTATATATATATATATATATATATATATATATATATATATATATATATATATATATATATATATATATAAAACTGTATTAATAGTTATTTTTTATTTGAAAATATAATAAAATAATATATTTTTTATTTTTAAAATTTTATTTTTAATATCAATACATCAAGATAATCTAAAAATATCAGGAATAGTTAATTTTAAAAAAATTAATAATAATAATTTTTTAAAACAAAAAAAAACAAATAGCCATTAATCTCTGTACCAGCAGTGTAGCTTTGGATTCGTTAACACTAAAAAAATGTTACTGAAATATGAAATATAATGATAGGGTTAGAAACTTTACCGCTGTTGTTTGTTTTTATGTTTTAAAAATATTTTTAAAATAAATTTAAAAAGTTTAAAAAATATTAATATTTTTTTAATATTTTTAGATATTTTAAAGTCTTAATAATAAAAATAATTGGAGAAAAATCCTCAGATGGAGTGGCAAAAACCAACTCCACCTCGTCACAATTGTCTAGACATGATACGACGAGCACTGACGAGTCCAGATATATAGGGCAAGACAAGCCTGTCTAGCTGACTCAGCCATGACAGCATGATATACTCCCGCAATAAAGGTAAATGCAAGGTCACTTTTGCTGGTGCGACTGCTGTGGCTGGTAATTTGATATTCTATTGTTATAATTTTGACTGTCTCTGGTAAAACCATAACAGTAAAAATAGATGAGACGTATTTTATTACAATTAATTATTTTAAAAATATAAAAATTCACTCTAAATAATATCCCAAAAGGGGTATTCATATGTCATGTAAACTTTATTAGTAAGTAGTCAATGTAAATGAATAGGAATGGAATCACAGCAAAGGCAAAGCTGTGGATGAACTGTTGTAGAATTGATTTTTATTTAAAAATATATTAAATGATATTGTTTAATTAATTTTCTTTTATTCACTTCAAAAAAATACAAATATATTTTAAAAATTAATTAAAAAAACAAGATTAAAAATAAAAAAAAACTCGACAATACCTTCAAAACAAACGTACTTTTGAGTCTTAGCTCTATGGGCAGTAGCCAGTAGCCGCGTCATCTTAGACTGTTTCACCGTTTAAATTCCGTGTCCGGGATGCAGAAAGGTTTAATTTTCTCATGTTGTTGGCTACCACCCAGGATTAAACATATTCCATGGATAAACGAAACCCAGGTAAAAAATGGAACCCTTGCTGGATCCATGGTATGGCTATAAGAATTGCTTTGACCTGATTTTAAGGCTCACATGACAGATTGCATGACTTAATCTGGATTAATATGATACTGTTTTAATTTTTTTTTGAAAAATAAAACAGCATTATTTAAAAAAATCCAAGTTTTTTACTCACCAAGTTCAAATTAACCCCTGAATTAGTAAAATACTAGGCTAACCCGCCAGGTTCGAAATCCAAGGCTAGTGTTTGAATTAATAAGTATGTTTGAGAGTGTGGTTGCAGTTGTTTTTTAAAGTGTTTTTTACTTTAAAATATATCAAAATAATATTTTTTATTTTTTTAAAATTATTTTTGATATCATCATATCAAAATAATTTAAAAATATTATAAGCTATTAATTTAAAAAAATAACCTTTTAAAAAAATATTTTTAAAATATAAAAACAAACCACCGTACTTAATTTGGCTAGTAACCGTTGTATCTGTTATTGCAACCAGGAACCATGGGACCGACAGGTAGTATTACTGTCGATGGCACATGAATTCTAGCATGGAATCTGTTTTGATTGGTCATGCCAAAGATTTAAAAACAACTTAGTTAATTCGTAACTCACTTTTTCCGAAAAAAGACGAAGGGAAACTGGTGACTTTGAGTATCCAGCGATTCAGGGGGCGACAAGTGCCCCAGGTTCCGAGATGTCGCATTCCCGAGTCACATGGTGAGCACATGAATACAGAGGATGGATTTATTTGGATAAATGAGGAAGTTAGCATCCAAAATATAATTAAATATTGAAACAGCTAAAGATAAAAAAGTTTTGATAAAATAATATAGTTTGAAGATATTAAAATGTCGTGGTTCATCATTATTCTGAAAAACAACTGGATATAATATGATCTAATCATTTTGATTATTTTAAGGTTTTTGGTTATTTTGTGTTTTAAGCCTGAAAAAAAATATATAAAATCATAATTTTTGTTAATCTAAAATTTTATTTATTTTATGTTTTTATAGAGTTGAAATATTTATAATTTTATCAAAATTTAGATAAAATTTCCTCCGTGTAGGAATTATGTCCAAAATTTATCTTATTTTAAAAAATCTGTAAAAAACCACAGTCAACAAATTCTAACTAAATTCAACATATTCTCATAATTCATAATAAAAAATAGGTCAAGAGATGCAAATACATATATATATATATACATGCAAAATTATTATAAAACAATCCAACAATACAATATTCAAATAATCATAAAATATATAAACATAAATCATCTACATATCTACGTTTACATCGTCTACTGGATAATCCAAACTTGTTAGTCGCATGACTAGATCCAGCTCGAGCTCCCACCCGAGTGGCCTCGTTCTTTGCCACAACATCATCAAGAGTTAGCTCATCTTCAAAGGTTTCAAGTCTAATGTGACAAACATTAACTACTTTGACGCTCCAGTATGAAGTTTTCTTTCTTTGTCAGTATTATAAAGATAAGATGCGGCATCTCGACCCCCTCGTATCAGGAAATCAACCTAATATTAACAAGACATTAATGTTAAATTAAAAGATAAATACATAAAACTCAATGGTTAACATATATTAATCATAAAAAACTTTATTACTTACATGATGTTGAATCCGCTGAATTGTCGCATTACACAATCTAGGCAATGTAGCTCGATCATCTTAAACCATATTAGCAGGACCACTGTTGTCCATGTATTCATCATGTTGGTGTAGATAAGGAGCAATGGCTAACCTTTCTTTCGAGCAAGGTATTCAAATGACCTGCATGCTGTAAGTTAAATAAATATCAAACAACAATAATTTTGTGTAATTAAATATTTTACTTAACAAATAGTTTAAAAAAAATACCTGGATAACAAGTTACTTATAAAAGCTCGCTCCGATAAAATGCCAACACATGTGATGGATTATTTTCAAAAACTTTTCCAACACACCACCTAACATTAGAAACATGTCAGTTTAGTTGTTTTTTAAAAGTTTAAATAACACAATATAAATGTATATGGTTGCAAAAATAACATCGCAGTATTTACATTCTAATGGGAGATTAAATGTAACCCTTGTAGTTTGGACTGTTATGTTCGGCAACCTCGATATCTAAGGCCTGCCCATGTAGAGATGTTCTCACAACCATAATTGTTATTAAAGAAAATCATTTTTGTTAATTTTTTTCACCATTTTGGGACGTCCAAAGAACTGTTTGAGCCAATCTACCTTTCACTGGGTAGGACCTCTCGAGAGTGATTTGCAAAAAAAAAATAAAATCCATCAACTTAAACAACAATAAGTGATGATATTTTGATGTTTGAAGGGTTGAGTAGCTGCCGTAGAAAAATAAATTAAGGACGGGGTCCATCCAAAATAGTATGCAAAATATTTTTTCCGTAAAAATGAGATCCATTTACCAAACAAAGAGTGCCAAAAACATTTTTTTTTTTTTAAAAAAGAAGGAACTTGATCTAATCAACTAACTATGCTAATGTATTTTAAAGTAGGATATTTAAAAAAAATAAAAAAATTATTTACATATGACTAGTATCAGTTTAATTAATATTGTGATAACTCATGTTTATTTTTAATATGATAAATCATGTGAGATAACAAGAATTCAATGAATATGCTTTGCTATAATTTATTTTTAATTA